>JACKQG010000159.1_pt1 | contig 97613 bp, 84 predicted proteins | sample 8237621 | NCBI WGS metagenome assembly JACKQG01 (sample SAMN15677084, study PRJNA649215) | marine metagenome | biome: marine; feature: Black Sea; material: saline water; isolation source: suspended particulate matter (SPM) from the Black Sea western gyre | collected 2013-06-09/2013-06-10 | depth...
AAATTGGACTTGGAATATTGGAAGTAACACTTGGGGCTTATTTACTTTGGCTTCTTATTAAATTGATAAAAAACAAATTAGTAGGTATAACTCTTATGATTGGTGGAATATTTTTCATTACTTCATGTGGCGAACCTGCACCTGAAATTCATCCATCAGAAGTTACAATGAATTTAAATGTAAAATCTGGTGATTGGGTACCTGTTCCAGTAGGAGAATTCCTGTCTGGTTTTAATGAACATCGTGTTGATATTGATTATGATTTTGAAATTATGAAAACAGAAGTTACAAATGCAGAATTTGCAAAATATCTTAACGATGCAACAGCCAAAGGATTGATTTATATAAAAGAAAATGAAGTTTGGGGAAATTATCACGGTGATATTCTAGGTGGTGGAATTGATGAACATGGTGTTGCTGGGAATATAGGTCGTCATGAAAAATTGGTCAAGAACCAAGATTATCAATATTATAATTTAGCAGGAAAAAGAGCACGAATTACATTTGTGAATAACCAATTTGTAGTTTCAAAAGGGTATGAGAATTTCCCGGTTGTATATGTTTCGTGGATGGGTGCTAATGCCTTTGCTGATTTTTATGGTTGGAGACTTCCATTGAAATTAGAATGGGAAAAAGCTGCAAGATGGACAGATGGCCGTTCTTATCCATTTGGTAACTTTGAACTCGGACCAGATAATGGACCAAAATACGGTAACTATCATCACAGTGGTGATCCGTTTGATAGCTTTAATGGTTTAACTCCAATTGGATTTTATAATGGACAAACTCACGGTGATTTTGAAACTAAAGATAGCAAAAGCAAGTATGGCTGTTATGATATGGCTGGAAATGCAGGTGAATGGACTGGAGATATTGTTAGAGGTAGTCACCAAAGATATATCATGGGCGGAACAATGATGGAATATGCTTTTGAAATGCGTTCTGCTACTGAAAATAGTGGTGTCCCAGGATTTGATGACGATGAAACAGGTTACAATAAACCATATATGTCATTCCAAGTTGGGTTTAGATGTGCACGGGGCAATCTTGGGAATATACTTGAGAGAAATTTACACTCACATTAACAAATTAAAAGTATGAGAATGCTCAAGTTTTACCTTCAATTAGTAAAAACTCCGCAAACTGGCTTGTTGATATTTACTGCGTTTGCTGGATATCAAAGTGCCGTTAATGCTGGTTCAATGGCATTATCACAAGCAGACTTAATTCTCGCATTTGTTGGTTTATTGCTTGTTGTATGCGGAACAACTTCTCTTAATATGGTGTTTGACCACGATATAGATTCTCTAATGGAGCGGACTAAAAATCGTCCAATTCCAAAAGGTGTAATTTCAACTATGCAAGCATCGATTTTAAGTTGGTTAAGTATAATTATTGGTACTGCAATAAATTATAAAATATCATTGATATATAGTTTTGTGGTTCTGCTAGGATTCCTATTTGATTTTATAGTTTATACAATTTGGCTTAAGAGACGCTCAGCTTGGTCAATTGTTTTTGGTGGATTATCTGGTGGTATGCCAGTATTAGCTGGTAGAGTATTAGCAACCGGTAGTGTTGATATGATTGGAATTTTGCTGGCCATTGCCATATTGTTATGGATTCCAACACATATTCTAACTTTGGCTATGAATCACGATAAAGATTATAAATTGGCTGGAGTACCAACTTTCCCTAATAAACTAGGATTTAAAGCTACAAGATACATCATTGCTATTACAAATTTACTTACTGCAATCATTTTGGTCTTCGTTGGATACAATCTAAACATCAATGAAATGGGAATACAAATTTTGAGAATTGGTAGTTTAGTTTTATTCATATTATCTTTTAGATTGGTTATTGATCCATCTAGAGAAAGAAATTTTACATTATTCAAATACGCATCTCTCTTTATGGCAGGAGTTATGCTAATATTTATTTTATGATAGAGGATTCAGATTCTAATCTGAATCGATGAAAAAATGTGATAATCACATTAGTTGATAAATAAAAAAAGAAAGGGAATAACATGGAAATGGCACTTTGGCAACAAGGCGTTTTGTTATTAACAGGGTTGATTGCGATTTATATGATTAAATTCTTCGTAGATCAACAGAAAAATGAGGGGACAGCAGGAACATTTAATATTTATTATATGATTTCATTTGCAGTCTTATTGGTATCTGGACTACTTCTCATCTTCAATGGTTGGGATATTCTAGGATTATTTGGTGAGGATTCACAACCAAGTAAATTTGTCGCAATTGTAGCTGGTTTAATACCATTCTCACTTGCTATTGGTTTAGTGATGCAGTACTATCCAGAACATGGCAAAAATACACTAATATTCTTTATTGTTGGATTGCTACTAATTGCAACAACGAAATATGCGTATACAACACCACCAGGATGGGGAAAAATCGTTTATCCATTATTCCATGCAATTGCAGGTTTTACAATTTTCTTTTTACCTTTGTTTGCATCAAAAGCAGGTAAAGCTCCAGCTGGCTTTTATAATGTAACCATAGGTGGGACTATCATTGGCATTGGTGGAATAGCGTTGGCATTCATCATGAATGGTAAACAATTACTATTCTTCTCAGCTGACTTTGTATCACTTATTCTTGCTCCTGTATTATTTCTCACAGCGTTATTTTTTATGCTTGGATTTACAAAGAAATAATTACTAATTAAATCTTGTAAAAGGGCGTTTTTAAACGCCCTTTTTTCTACTTATGATTTCAAAATTTATAGTAAATCGAAAATATCTGCTGTTAAGTTCAGGTATTATGTGGTGTGGTGTTGGGATACTGCTCAATATTATAGCTTATCATTGGGTTAAAGAATTTTCAACTTTTGGAATTATATTATCAGTTAGTATCGGTACTATATTAGGTATCGTCATCGCTAAATTTGGATTTAGCAAAATTGCCAATAAAAACATCTTCCGTATATTTAAATTACCTGAAAAGGTTACTTTGTTTGCATTCCAAGAACCAAAAAGTTATATTCTCATTTTGTTTATGATGAGTTTAGGGGTTTTTATGCGAAAATCTGGATATGTCCCTGAGATACTACTAGCGCTAATCTACATCGGAATAGGGTCTGCTTTATTTTTAGCTGGATTAACATATTTTGTGTCATTTTACAAGCGAAGTTAAGAACAAAGATTGAACCGGACTTGCATGTTATGAGTACTGAGTTAGTGAAGATTAAGTAAGTAAATTCTGTACTTTTGATTAAACATTAAATATGATTTTGTTGGTGACACAGCAGAAAATAGCTAATAGTACAGTATAATCTTTTCTTATAAAAATTCATAAAATGTAAATTATGAACTAGTTAACTTAAACCAACCACAAATTACCAACTAGAAAATTTCTTTAAAAACTGCATATTGATTCTTGCATACATCAAAAAAAACCTTGTAAAATTGGATAAGAAAATCTTGATGTCTTTATACAATTGGTTGAAATTATTATCAAGATTCTAAATAAATGATTTTGAAATTATAGAATTTACAGGGATTATTTGTACTGATATGAAAACTGAATATGGTAGCGGAAATTATATATATTTCAAGATCTTCTACCTCAATAAAAATTCAATTAACATAAACTAAAGGATCTAAAATGGCTTATTGGCGAGTACCGCTGGATATCAAAAAAGTGGAAGTTCCTCACGGAAATGTCCATATTGATAAAGAACAATGTAAGGGGTGCAAATTCTGCGTAGAATATTGCCCTCGAGATGTATTGGAAATGTCAGCAGAATTCAACAGAAAAGGATATCATTATCCTGTCGTATTAAAGCAAGGTGCGTGCGTAAATTGCAATCTGTGCGAGATGATCTGTCCCGATTTCTCAATTTTTGTCATGGAAGGTAAACCGCGAAATCCTGAAGCAGATGAAATTATAGATAGAAAGGATAATCAATGAAAGCAGATCCAATTGGTGTAGCAACAGGTAGTCACTATATTGATGGAGACCATGCGTGTGCAGAAGGTGCAATTGCTGCAGGTTGTAGGTTTTTAGCAGGATATCCAATCACACCATCAACAGAAGTTGCTGAAAGAGTTGCTGAAAGATTTCCTTTTGTAGGTGGGCAGTTTATTCAAATGGAAGATGAATTAGCTTCAATGGCAGCAGTTTCTGGAGCAGTTTGGGGTGGTGCTAAATCGATGACTGTTACTTCAGGTCCGGGATTTTCCTTAATGATGGAAAATTTGGGATTGGCCACAATGATGGAAGTCCCTTGCGTTTTAGTGAATGTGCAAAGAGGGGGACCATCAACAGGGCTACCAACACTTACTGGCCAAGCTGATATGATGCAAGCACGATGGGGTTCTCACGGAGATTATGAGCTCATTTCAATTTGTCCGAACTCACCACAAGAATGTTTTGATTTGACAATTGAAGCTTTCAATTTATCTGAAAAATGGCGTGTTCCAGTAATGTTTATGATGGACGAATGTGTAGGTCATATGATTGAGAAAGTAGTAATCCCAGAAGCTGACAAAATAGAAATCACTCCACGAGAATTTTACAAAGGTGATAAAGAAAAATACAGACCTTTTCGTTTTGATGGTAAAGGCATTGCTCCAATGGTTAAAGCTGGTGATGGTTATTTTATACATATTACTGGATTAACTCACGATGAACGCGGATATCCAGTTATTAATGAACAAGCACAAGACAAAAATGTTAGACATCTTGTAGATAAAATTCTCAAAAATGAAGACAAAATAAGAATCATAGAAGAAGACCAAATTGATGGCGCTGATGTTGTAGTTGTTTCTTATGGAATTACATCGAGAGTTGCGCTAAAAGCTGTAGAATTGGCTCGTAAAAAAGGAATAAAAGTTGGAATAATGCGTTTAATTACTGTTTGGCCATTTCCAGAAAGTAGAATTAGAGAACTTGCTCCAAAAGTAAAAGCTTTTGTGGTGCCTGAAATCAATCTTGGACAAATTTGTTTAGAAGTTGAGAGATGTGCACAAGGAAAGGCGAAAACTACATTAGTATCACATGCAGGTGGATGGGTTCACGATCCAGCTGACATTCTGAAAGCGATTGAAGAGGGGGTAAAATGAGTAACTCTAAAGGACAAATATTGTCAAACAAACTAGAAATTCCTAAATCTGATGAGTTAAAGCACCCTATGGAAGGCTATTTGCGGGAAGAGAGATTTCCGCATATTTGGTGCTCTACTTGTGGTATTGGAACAGTGCTTACAGGATTTATCACAGGTTTACAAAAATCAGGATTGGATAGAGAAAAAGTAGCTGTTGTTTCAGGTATTGGGTGTTCTGGGCGTGCAGCAGGTTATTTACGATTAGATTCATTTCATTCCACTCACGGACGGGCAATTCCATTTGCAACTGGTTTGGCACTTGGAAATCCGGAATTAAAAGTGGTGGTAATTAGTGGTGATGGAGATATCGCGGCGATTGGTGGAAACCACTTCATACACGCTGCTCGAAGAAATATGAATTTAACAGTAATATGTATTAACAACTTCAATTACGCAATGACTGGTGGGCAAGCTGGCCCGACAACTCCTGAAGAAGCCAATGCTTCTACAGCTCCTTTCGGATGTTACGAATATCCGTTTAATTTACCATTTTTGGCAGAGTCTAGTGGTGCGATCTATGTAGCTAGATGGACCTCTCTTCATATTCGTAGAGTATCTAACTCAATTTCAGAAGCATTATTGAAACCAGGATTTTCATTTATTGAAGTAATTGCTCCATGTCCTACTTTGTATGCTAGAAGGAATCGGTTGGGCTCTGGACTTGATTTGATGAAATTCTACCACGACAGTGCAATAATTGACCATAATGCTGATACTCGGGATATAGATATTGGATATCAGGATAGAATTACAATAGGTAAATTTGTAGATAAAGATAAACCAACATTTTTGGAAAATAAAGATAACTTCCTAAAGAAAAAACTCGGTGATAAATTTATTCAATACACCGGACAAAATTGGGAATAGAAACAGAATGCAGGAGCAGTAGGCAGTAGTAGGCAGAGATAATAATTATGCAACTGCAGCTGCATACTAATTAATAAGGGGCAAAAAATGGACATAAGATTTTCAGGTTTTGGGGGACAGGGAATTATAAAATCGGGGACGCTAATTGGGAAAGCGGCATCTCTTTACAGTAATAAATTTGGGACAATGACACAAAGTTTTGGTCCTGAAGCTCGTGGTGGTGCTTGCTCTGCTCAAGTAGTAATTGATGATAAACCAGTGTTGTATCCTTATATATTGAGTCCGGAAATTCTCGTTTCAATGTCACAAGAAGCTTACGAGAAATTCATAAAAGACCCAGAAAAAGGTAGCATTGTTCTAACTGACACCGATTTGGTGAAACCAAAAACAATCAGAAAAGATGTGAAAATGTATTCCATTCCATCTACTCGAATTGCTGAGGAAATGGGAAACAGAATTTTTGCAAATGTTGTGATGGTTGGATTTTTTACTGCTATCACTAAAGTTGTAGGTTTAGAAGCGATGAAAAAAGCACTTCCAGGTTCTGTGCCTGATAGATTTATCGATATCAATATAGAAGCTCTGGAGAGAGGTTACAACTTCGGAATTGAGTTGTTAGAAAAAGAGCAACCTAAAAAGAAAGCAAAAGCGAAAGCATAAAAATGTCAGTTAACAAATCAACCAACAAATTTCAAGAAATACTAAAAAATGATTCTGCTACTTTATCGTTTACTGACCATATAAAGGAAAAATATAAGGTTGGCTGGGTAAATCCTTCTCCCTGTATGGAAGCTTGCCCTGCAGGAGTAAATGTAAAATCGTATATTTCTTTGATTGCAGCTGGAAAATTCCACGATGCATTGAAAGTTGTCAGAGAAAGAAATCCGTTACCTGGTATTTGTGGTCGAATTTGCACACATCCCTGCGAGACATCTTGTAATAGAAATGAAATAGATGAACCTGTTGCAATTTGTTGGTTAAAAAGATTTATAGCAGATTATGAACTCAAACATCCAATGCCAAAGCCTGAAAAAATCGCAGGTAAAAGAAGAGAAAAGATTGCGGTTATTGGTTCTGGACCTGCAGGATTAACAACTGCCCACGACCTTGCTTTGCTTGGATATAAAGTAACTATATTTGAAGAATTATCTGAACCGGGGGGAATGTTAATTGCTGGAATTCCATCTTACAGAATGCCCCGTGATATTCTTAAAGTCGAAATTGATTATATCAAAGATTTGGGTGTAGAAATAAAAACTAATTCTCGAATTAAGGGCAAAAATGCAGTTGAAGGACTCATCCAAAAAGGTTTCAATGCAGTTTTTATTGCAATTGGTGCACATCAAGGGAAAAAGCTAAATGTTCCAGGCGAAGAGGATTTTGTAGGATTTCTTGATGCGGTTACATTTTTGCGTGGTGTGAATTTTGATAAACCAAAAAAACCAGGTGATAAAGTTATTGTAATCGGTGGTGGAAATTCTGCAATCGATGCAGCGAGAACTGCGATTCGTTTGAATTGCGAGGATGTAAACATTGTTTACAGAAGAACTAGAAATGAAATGCCAGCAAATGATGCCGAAATTGAAGAAGCAGAAAATGAGGGTGTTAACATTCACTATCTTGCTGCACCTGTAAAAATTATAGGTATTAATGGAAAAGTCACAGGAATGGAATGCGTCAAAATGGAGTTGGGTGTACCTGATGAAAGTGGACGAAGAAGACCAATTCCAATCAAAGGTTCTGAATATGTTATTGATGCTGATGTAATAATTCCAGCTATCAGTCAAGAACCTGATTTAACATTTTTGCCAGCGAGCCATAAACTCAATATTTCAAAATGGAATACTTTTGTAGCAAATGAATCCACAATGGAAACGAATATCCCTGGGGTTTTTGCAGGTGGTGATGCGGTTACTGGACCAAATACCGTTATTGATGCAATCTCACAAGGTCATATAGCTGCAGAATCAATTGACCGATTTATCAACGGAATATCTCAACAAAGAGTTCAACATCCAACACGGAAATTTGAAACTGAAATAGCGTGCAATTTGAAAACACTACCAAAAACAAAACGAGCAGAAATGCCGATGGAGAAAGTAGAATCACGAACGACTTCTTTTGATGAAGTCGAATTCGGATTTGACGAAGCTCAAGCAATTGCAGAAGCCCAAAGATGTTTGCGTTGTGGTCCGTGCGATGAGTGTTATACTTGTGTTCCTGAATGCGATAAAGGTTTAGCCATCCTTGCAAATGATGAAGGTGATTGCTTACTACGATATCCTCCGAATTTTCCAATTCACGAAAACCAAAATGAGATTTTGCAAGGTGAATTGAAATCTACAGGAAAAGGGACAATCAAGTTTCAAGTTAATCCTATAGTCCCGACTGTTAAAGAAAAACTTTGCCGAGGTTGTGGAGATTGTGTAAAAGTCTGCGAATATGGTGCTTGCGAATTGGTACAGATAGGCGATGAAGTATTTGTTTCAAGAATTAATCCTGATATTTGTCGAGGTTGTGGAACTTGTGTTGCATTTTGTCCATCTAGTGCAATTCAACCGGGACATTTCACAAGTAATTGGTTAGAGTTTAAATTACAAAATATCAAACCGAAAACGAAAAATGTAGTTGTTTTCTCTTGTAATTGGAATGGTTCAACATTTGATTTGAATACAGGGAAAACTAATGTCATTTACATCAATGCAATGTGTACTGGCCGTATTGAAACTTCATTCATTCTAAAAGCTCTTGAGCTTGGTGCTGACGGAGTTCTAATTACAGGATGTAGTACAGAAGAATGCCATTATGAATTTGGTGCTACTAAGTTTATTGAAACTTACGACAAAACTAAAAAATTGGCGGATATGCTCGGAATAGCAGACAAAAAAATTGGCTATGAGCAAATTCCGAGTGCAGATACTTATAAATTCATCGAATCGGTAAAAGGATTTATCAAACAATTATGAATTACGAGTTAATAATTACGAATATCTTTGCGTCTTTGCGACTTAGTTGGACTGAAAGGAAAAAATATGTTAATTGATAAAATCAAAAAGACCAATGCTCTTGCTTGTTTGGAATGTGGAAAATGCACAGGTGTTTGTCCTGTTTCTAGATTTTCAAGACAATATTCTCCGAGAAGTATATTAACTAGAACAGTTCGTGAAGATTTTGATTCTCTTTATACCGAATATGACCTATGGAGTTGCTTAACTTGTAAGCGATGTGACGAAGTATGTATTTCCAATATCAAATACAGCGATTTAACTCAAATTGTAAGAACATCTGCTAAAGATTCAGGATTTCACGGAAAATGTTCACACTCCGGTGCGATGGAACTTCTTCAAAAAACTATGACGACTGAGGATTTAAAGCAGAACCGTCTAGGTTGGGTTACTGATGATTTAAAAATTTCTGATAAAGGTGATATTCTATATTTTGTTGGTTGTTCTCCTTATTTTGACATTTTCTTTACTGATTTGGATTTATCAATCTTGGATGCCGCTAAAAGCAGTATAAAGATTTTAAATAGAATGGGAGTTACTCCAGCAGTAATGTCGGATGAAAGATGTTGTGGCCACGATTTGTTATGGAACGGCGACGATGAAAATTTCAAAATGTTAGCAGAGAAAAATTTGGAAGCTGTTACAAATACAGGAGCTAAGACAATCCTGTTTTCTTGTGCGGAATGTATGAGTGCATTTAAAGATCTATATCCAAAATATGGAATGCCTGTAAAATTAGAACTCAAACATATGAGTCAATTTATTGCCGAAAAGATGAGTGATGGAGACATAGAATTAACAGATTCCAATGAGAAAATTACTTATCAAGACCCTTGTCGTCTTGGCAGACATCTTGGAATTTATGACGAACCACGACAAGTATTAAACGGATCAGATAATTTTGTAGAGATGAAGCAGAATAGCAAAGGTTCGTTATGTTGCGGAGTAAGTGGGTGGATGAATTGTGATATTACATCAAAAGGAATTCAGAAAGAACGCCTGAAACAAGCTGAGGAAACAGGAGCAGAAACACTAGCGGTTGCGTGCCCTAAATGTCAAATTCACTTGACTTGCACAAAGAAAGATGATGTAGTAAAAGAAAAATTTGATGTTGAAATTAGAGATATTTCTTCAATCACTTTGGAGAGAATGAAGTAAAGGTGAATGGAGATAGGAAACCGATAATCCTCAAATTCACCTCTTGAGAGGGGTGTACCGAGGGACGGTGTGAGATAAACTGTGTTAGCTAATGGTTAATAGTTATTGAAAAAAAACATTTGCAAAATTGGAATAATTAGTGATTGAAAAAGTGAGAAAGAGTTAGAGATAGCCTTCGTGTTATTTGCTCTACGCTCACTGCTAAATGCTAAATTAAAATTATAATCGGAGCACTTAATGGAAAACGATAGTATAAGAATAGGTGTATTTGTATGCGAGTGCGGAATGAACATTGCCGGTTCACTGGATTGTGAGGCGGTCAGGGAAGAAGCAGAAAAACTTCCTAATGTTGTTTGTTCTGTCCGTAACAAATATACTTGTGCTGAACCAGGTCAGCAAGAAATAAAGAAATATATCAAAAGTCACAATCTGAACAGAGTTGTAGTTGCTTCTTGCACACCAAGAATGCACGAACCAACTTTCAGAAATTGTGTAGCAGAAGCTGGATTAAATCCATATTTAATGGAAATGGCTAATATCCGGGAGCATTGCAGTTGGACACACATAGATGATTGGGATGGTGCAACAGAAAAAGCAAAAGATATTGTAAAAGTATCAGTTGCTCGTGCTGCTTTGCTTCAACCACAAACTGAAACAGAGCTTCCAGTAACAAAAGCAGTTTTAGTAGTTGGTGGTGGTGTTTCTGGGATTCAAGCTTCATTAGATTTGGCAGATGCAGGATATCAAGTTCATCTCGTAGAAAAAGAGGCATCCATTGGAGGGCTAATGGCAGCGTTAGACAAGACCTACCCCACGATGGATTGCTCTATCTGAATACTCGGACCTAAAATGATGGATGCCGGTCGGCATCCCCTAATAAACTTGATGACTTACAGCGAAATCGAAAATGTAGGTGGATATATTGGTAACTTTAATGTAACAGTTCGTAAAAAAGCTCGTTATGTAGATGAAAACGAATGCAACGCTTGTGGTGAGTGCGAAAAAATATGTCCCGTAGTTGCACCTGATTCTTTCCAAGAAGGATTCTCTTCTCGAAAGGCAATTTATATGCCTTTCCCTCAAGCAGTTCCTTCAGTCTTTATTTTAGATGATCAAGATTGCTTGGGACATAATCCAATTGCTTGCGGAAAATGTGCAGATGTATGTGAGAAAAACTGTATCGATTTCGATATGAAAGACGAAATTGTAAATCTTGAAGTTGGAGCAGTAATTGTCGCAACTGGTATGGATGTGTATGACCCAACTGAAATGGATGAATATGGTTATACGAAATATGAAAATGTTATCACAAGTATGGAGTTCGAAAGATTGATTTCTGCAGGTGGTCCAACAGAAGGTCATTTTATAAGACCAACTGACCATAAAACTCCAAAACGAATTGGATTTATCCAATGTGTTGGTTCACGATCGCAATCTCCAATTGGGAATCCGTATTGCAGTAACATTTGTTGTATGAATACAATTAAAGATAGTTTGTTGCTGAAAGATCACTACAAAGATGTGGATATTTCTGTCTTCTATATGGATATTCGTGCTTTTGGTAAAGGTTTTGAGGATTTGTATCAGCGAAGTAAACAAGCTGGAGTGAAATATCTGAGAGGTTTACCTGGTGAAATATTTGAAGATGATAAAACTAAAAATCTTACACTATTAGCAGAAGATACAACAACTGGTGAAATTATTGACCATGAATTTGATTTGGTTGTTCTTTCAGTTGGAGTTATTCCAAGAAAAGATAGTGGTTTGGTTCAGAAACTTTTAACTTTATCAAAAACAGAAGATGGATTCTTTATGGAATCGCATCCTAAACTTAAACCTGTAGATGCTCCAACCGGTGGAGTATTTTTTGCAGGATGTGCAGAATTTCCAAAGGATGTAAAAGATAGTGTAACTCAAGCAAGTGCGGCAGCAGCGAGAGCTCAAATTCTAATGAATGCTGGTCAGATTAGTGTAGAAGCTATTACTTCTGTGATAGACCAAAATATGTGCACTTCCTGTGGGATTTGTGTAAAGGCGTGTCCATTTAATGCAATTACAGGTGGTGATGCAAAAACCAAAACACCAGCTCAAGTAATTGAGGCGGCTTGTAAAGGATGTGGAACTTGTGCAGCAGAATGTAATTTTGATGCAATAACAATGAAGCATTTTGAAGACGAACAAATTATGGCTCAAGTTGAAGCAATATTGGATAAAGATGCAGAAGATAAAACTCTTGTGTTTGCTTGTAATTGGTGTTCTTATGCAGGTGCAGATTTGGCAGGACTATCTCGTTTGCAATATCCAACATCACAAAGAGTTATAAGAACTATGTGTAGTGGACGAGTTGATTCAAAATTCATTCTTCACGCATTTGAAGAGGGTGCACCGATAGTTCTTGTTTCGGGGTGTCACTTTGCTGACTGCCATTATATTGATGCTAATAGATGGACGGTTAAAAGAGTAGAAAAACTTTGGGACAAACTAGAAAAACTAGGTATTCGTCCAGAAAGATTACAGTTAGAGTGGATTAGTGCAGCAGAAGGCCAAAAGTGGAAAAGAACAATGGAAGAAATGGAAGAGATGCGTAAAAGTGTAACGACTGAAGAAATCGAATTCACTCAAAAAGTGCTCAAAGAAGAACGCGAAAAAGCGGAAGCCAAGAAAGCAAAAAGAGCATTGAAGAAAAAAGAAACAGTGTCTGTGCCAATAAATTAGTAAGCAGGAGCAGTAGAGTTAAATAACTTAGGAGAAAAAATGCAAGAAGTTGATTACAAATGTTTACGATGTGGTCATATATTTAAGAGCCAGTATGACCCAAAAGTTCCGATGGAACGAGCTTGTCCCGAATGTAGTAGTAATAGTGTTCGTCGGCAAAAAAAGAGTAAATAAGCGTTTTGTAACAAGGAAAGGAAGTTTATTATGTTTGACCCATTAGAAGATGAACTAAAATTAATGGAAGAAATCGAGAAAAATATCTGTGAAAAAACAAGATGTGAAAAACTTCCAAAAGCATTGAAATTGACGGATCCGATAAAACGGATTCCGATGCGAGATTATTATGTGCTTCCGGAAACCTCTACTCTTCAGTCCGTTGTCGAATTAATGAGAGAAAAACACATTGTTAGTGTTACTTTAATTAAGGATGATGGAACTATCTCTGGTATATTTACAACTCGTGATGTATTAACTAGAACGGTTTGCAGAAAATTGGATTATGAAAATGAACTCGTGCGAGATTATATGACTGTTAATCCTCAAACTTTAAGGATGAATGATCCAATTGCATTTGCATTGAATCGTATGGTTGATGGAGGTTATAGAAACATCCCAATTATTGATAAATCCAAAAAACCTGTAGGGATGATAAGTATGCGATGTGTTGTAACATATATTGCCGATTATTATTACAACGAAGTTATGAATATCCCACCAAAACCCGTCCGAAGAGGAACAAGACGAGAAGGCGGATAGAGAGGTTCGTCAAGTATTTTCAAAAAGCAATTCAGATAGTCAATTATTCGTTTGATTGTATTTACAATGAAGAATTATTCCCCACCTAAACGAATACAAGCCACTTTTGGAAAAGTGGAACACCATAAAAAAGTGGGGGAGATTATCAGCTCTCATTCCCTCAATAAACAGGATATATATCAACTAGCATTGTTAGGATTAAAATACGAGAAACCAATTCGTGTGCTTGATATTGGTTGTGGATTTGGCAGATTCTCTCAATCACTAAATAATCTAATACCGAAGAAATCCAAGTGCATTGGAGTTGACTGTTTAGAAGAAAACCGTAAACCTTTTTTGCAAACTGTAGAAAACCTTGGTTTTGAAAGTGAATTTATTGCAGGTCCTGCAGAAATTATAAATCAATTACCTGAAAATTATTTTGACTTAGTTCTATCTAGTTTTTCGTTATATTTTTTTCCTGAGATATTAACTGATATTCCACGCATTTTGAAAAGTGATGGAAACTTTGTTGCAATTACCCATTCGAAATATTCTTTACAAGAAATGTTAAACGATATACGAACAAGTGTTATGAGTGCAAATGTTGATATTGAAAATCGATTTTACTACGAGAAATTATTGGATAAATTTTCGTCAGAAAACGGGTTTGCATTACTTGCGGAACAATTTGAGAATGTGGAAGAAATACAATACAGTAATTTACTACATTTCCCGCCAGAAAAGCTGACTCCTTGCTATGATTACATAGATTTTAGATTATCATTAATGAAAGATGATATGCATTTTGGGAATGTAATTAGTGATGAAAATTTCTATAACACCTTGCAAAAAACTATTGAGTTTAAAGCAAAGAAATTTGGAAAGTATATTTTGAATAAGAGTGATACTATTTTTGTTTCTAATAACAAAATTCGGAGCAACTTCTAATGAAGAAAAGAAAATATTGTTCAGTTTGTTCAAGGGAAATTGAAAACCGAAAAATAGATGATAGAATAAGAGACTATTGCTCAAAATGCGATATTGTTCACTATGATAATCCATTACCCGTAGCATCTTCTGTAATTGTTAATACAAAGCGTGAAATTCTGCTTGTATTACGCAAAAATGAACCCAAAAAGGGGATGTGGGGTTTGCCATCAGGATTTGCCGAAATAGACGAAACTATTGAAGAAGCTTCTCTTCGTGAACTCAATGAAGAAGCTGGAATTACCGGAGAGGTTTTGCGTTTACTGGACACCCGTTCTCATTACAATGATTTCTACGGTGATTTAATTTGGGTAACTTTTGAAGTCAATTGGATTTCTGGAGATATTCTGCCTGGTGATGATGCTATTGATGCTAAATTCTTTTCTCTATTCGATTTGCCAGATTTGGCATTTAAAGCAAACCAGCTAGCAGTAGAAAAATATATCAATCGCTATAAAGATTTATGGAAAATGCAAGATTCATTCAAGCGATTGGAAGGTGGAAGACGACCGACAAAAGGAAATTTACCGTCAGATTCTTTGTTTGATATAATCAATAGAGATTCGCAAATTATCACTGATAATTGGGTAGCTGAAGTAATGTCTCATCCAACGACTGAACATTATTCCACTCAACCAAAGGAAGAAGTCTATGATAAAGCTCATATTGTCATTTCTCAATTTGGGAAATGGATGATTCATCCTGACCAAAATATGGATGAAATTTGGGAGTATTTTAAAGAAATCGGAAATGAGCGTAGGGAAGATGGTTATAAATTATCTGAGGTCATCAGTGCATTGAGCTTGACTAGAAAACATATTTTCGCTCATGTATTTGCACAAGGAGGAGTTTGGGTTCGTCCGATTGAAATGTATCGTTCAATGGAATTTACTTCTCGTGTGAATCTGTTTTTTGATAAAGCAACTTATCATATTTCTAAAGGTTATGAGATGGAATAGGAAATGCTGTAATAATAAAAAGGGGTTGAAATGAAATTCAACCCCTTTTTTGTAAGTACTATTGTTACTTAGATTGCAACTGAGCATCCACCGTTGCAATTGCGGTCATATTCACAACATCTTCTACTCTACTGTCCGCAAATTGTAATAAGTGCACTGGTTTAGAGAGTCCCATTAAAATAGGTCCAATAGCAGTAGCATTTGCCAATTGTTTTAGCAGTTTGTATGCAATGTTTCCAGCAGTAAGATCTGGGAAAATTAGCACATTTGCTTCTTCCTGAAGTACTGAGAAAGGAAAATGCTCTTGAAGTAATTTAGTAGATACAGCAACATCAGCGTGCATTTCACCATCAACAACCAAATCTGGATGATTTTGGTGTATTAGTTCTACAGCTTTTTTTACTTTTTCACCAAGTGCATGTCTAACACTTCCAAAGTTACTTGGACTGACAAGTGCTATTCTTGGTTCGATGCCGAACCTTTTTACTCTTTCAGCAGCTAAAATTGCAATTTCTGCAAGCATTTCAGATGTAGGATTGATATTTACTGTTACATCAGCAAAGAATTTAATCTTGTCTTTGAAAGCAAGTACATACATTCCAGCGACATGTTCTACTCCGTCTTGCAAATCAAGTACTTGAAGAGCAGGACGAAGGGTATCAGCATAATTTTGAGTAATTCCGGAAACCATGCCGTCAGCGTCTCCCATTTGCACCATCATTGGTCCAAAGAAATTCGGACGATTTATCAAATTGCATGCTTGTCTTCTTGTTATACCTTTTCTTTGACGCATCTCATATATCTTTGCACAATATTCGGAATGTTGTTCACTTTCATTCGGATTTAGAATTTCAACACCATCGAGTTTTACTTTTAATCGTTCTGCATTTTCTTTGATCTTATCTTCATTTCCTAGCAAAATTGGAGTAGCAATTCCTTCACCTACAATCTGCCCACTTGCTCGAATAATTCTGTCACTTTCACCTTCAGGAAACACAATTCGTTTTGGGTTTTTCCGAGCTTTATTTATGATAGTTCTCATTAATTCACGACTTTTTCCTAAACGAGCTTCCAACTCATCACGATATTTATCAATATCAATTTTATTTTTTGCTACGCCAGAATCAATGGCAGCTTTAGCTACTGCAGTTGCTTCCCACGTCAAAACTCGTGGGTCAAATGGTTTTGGAATAATGTAGTCAGGGCCAAATTCCAAATGGTCAACTCCGTATGCGTCAACAACTTCGTCAGGAACATCTTCTTTTGCTAAATCCGCGAGGGCTTGTGAGGCAGCAATTTTCATTTCGTCGTTAATTGCCGTAGCATCAACATCCAATGCACCACGGAAAATGAATGGGAATCCAAGAACATTATTTACTTGGTTTGGATAGTCAGAACGACCTGTAGCCATAATAATATCATCCCTAGCAGCTTTTGCATCTGGATAAGTAATTTCTGGATCTGGATTTGCCATAGCAAAAACAATAGGATTATCTCCCATAGATTTAACCATTTCTTGTGTAACTAGACCAGCTTTGGAAAGACCTACAAAAACATCAGCTCCAACCATTGCTTCTTCAAGTGTTCTTAGGTTGGTGTCGTTAGCAAATCTATCTTTGTACTTATTCATTCCTTCAGTTCGACCTTTATAAACCACTCCTTTACTGTCGCATAGAATTACATTTTCTCTTTTTACACCAAATCGTAAATAATGAGTTGCGCAAGCTATTGCAGAAGCTCCTGCTCCGCTAACAACTACAGTTAAATCTTTCATTTTCTTGTTTGCTATCTCACATGCATTTATAAGAGCAGCTGCAGAAATTATTGCAGTTCCGTGTTGATCATCGTGGAAAACAGGAATGCCCATTTCTTTAATCAATCGTTCTTCAATTTCAAAACATTCTGGTGCTTTGATATCCTCTAAATTGATTCCACCAAATGTTGGTTCCATAAGTTTAACTGCTTTGATGATTTCTTCTACATCATGAGTGTCAAGTTCAATATCGAAAACATCAATATCTGCAAATCTTTTAAACAGAACACCTTTGCCTTCCATAACTGGCTTTCCAGCTAATGCGCCAATATCTCCCAATCCAAGGACTGCCGTTCCATTGGATATAACAGCAACCAGGTTTGATCTAGCCGTATAGATTCCTGCTTTTGCTGGATCCTTTTCAATTTCCAAGCATGGATCTGCAACTCCAGGAGTATAAGCTAGAGATAAATCTGTTTGAGTTAAACATGGTTTAGTTGGTACAACTTCAATTTTCCCTTTGCGACCTCTTGAATGATATTCAAGAGCTTGTTTTTTTGTGATCATTGAATAATCCTCTCATTTTGATAACGAAATAATAATATGTTGATTAAATTTAACCGTGAATCTAATACCAAAATTTAATGGTGTATCAATATAATTACATTAAGAAATATTAAATATAAATATAAAAAAAGGAGTCCCAAACTTGAGACTCCTTTTGCATTGTCTTATTTCTCTGTAAGAAGTTACAATTTTGATTCTTCGACTGTACTTTTTACTGCTGTTAGAGTATTATTTAACAACTCCTTCTCATCATCTGTTAAATCGATTTCAAGGATTCGTTCAATTCCATCAGAACCGATTACGCAAGGAACTCCAATGAAATATCCGTCAATTCCATATTCACCTTCACAAAGAGCAGCTGAAGGGATAACTCGTTTTTTATCCTTTAGATATGATTCTACCATTTCCATAATAGATGCTGCAGGGCTGAAATAAGCACTTCCATTTCCGAGTAGTTTCACAATTTCAGTACCTGCTTCACGAGTTCTTTTAACAACTGCATCAATTTCCTCTTTGGATAAGAGTTTATCAATTGGTACTCCTCCAACAGTTGCAAGTCTTGGCAATGGAACCATAGTTGGACCATGACCACCTAAAACCATACAAGTAACATCTTGAGCAGATAATCCTGTTTCCATTGCAATAAATGCTCTAAATCTTGCTGAATCTAAAGCACCAGCCATTCCAATAACTCTGTTCTTTGGAAAACCACTAACTTTATAGAATGCATAAACGATAGCATCCAAAGGATTTGAAACAACAATCACAAACGCATTAGGTGCGTATTTTTTCACATTATTCGCTACATTTGTGATGATTTTCAGATTTACTGATAATAAATCATCTCGAGTCATTCCAGGTTTTCTTGGAACTCCTGCTGTTATTACAACTACATCAGAACCTTCTATATCAGCATAGTTACTAGTTCCGGTAATATTCGCATCATAACCATCATGTGGTCTAAGTTCCATAATATCAAGAGCTTTACCTTTAACCATACCTTCAACTTCAGGAATATCTAGAATAACCAAATCCCCAAGTTCTTTTTGAGCACCAATCAGAGCAAGAATACCACCAATTTGTCCACCTCCGATAAGAGCTATTTTTTTTCTTCCCATATTAACCTCTTTTCAATTTGTTTTTTTGAAATAGTTTCTTTAACCCATTTTGTACTAACAGATTTTGGACGAGTTAGCGGAGTTCCGAGTGCTCTGTTCAAAATCAATTGTGCTAACATTCCCATTGTTCGTGATACTGAGAAGAATACAGTGTAGTATTCAAATTCAGTCATTCCGTAATGATATAACACTGCACCTGAACCTGCATCAACATTTGGCCAGAAATTAGCTATAGGGTTCTTGCCTGCTTTAACTCGTTCTGCTGAGAAAGCTTCCAAAACTTTTGGTACAACATTGAAAACTCTATCTACTGTTTGGAATACTGGATCTTCAGGGAAATGTTTATTCCCAAATGCATTCAACGCTGTGAATCTAGGGTCAGTTACTCTAAGAACCGCGTGCCCATAGCCCGGTACCACTTTACCTGAACGGAGCGTGTTGTATGCCATATCCTCAATTTCTTGTAAGGAAGGAGTTCCGTTGTATTTGTCCATGAGTTCAAGAGTCCATTTTAAGCATTCTTGATTAGCTAAACCATGTAGAGGTCCAGCTAAACCATTTAATCCTGCAGAAACTGCGTAAAAAGCATCTGATAAAGCAGAGCCAACAGTATGACAAACATTTGCACTAACATTTCCACCTTCATGATCACAATGTAGAGTTAGATATAACTGAACTAATTTAGCAAAACCACCAGTTGGATCATCAATTGGTAGTTTGTTTGCAAAATTAGCTCCCCAATCTAAGTTTCTATCCCAAGGAGTCAAATCATCCAGCCTCATTGTATCTCGTTTCAACCCTTTTTTGTACTTAATTTTATAGATCATTGCAGCGATACAGGGGAGAGCTCCCATCAAAATCAGAGCATCTTCTAGCATTGGTTGCCAATAGTCCTCTTTTTTCATTCCTGAAGTGTATTGTTTACGGAATTGAGATTCCCTTTCCATAATCAAAATTGCTGTACTTAGCATATTCATTGGATGTGTATCTTCAGGTAATGCTCTAAGTGCATCCCAAACATAATCTTTAACTTCACTTCTATCAGCTAAATCATTTTGAAGAGATTTTGTTGCATCCGGAGTTGGTTTCTCTCCAGTTAAAAGGAGATAGAAAATCTCCTCTGGAAGCATATCTGTGATTTCTAACAATGGATATTCACGAATGATTAAACCTTTATCTGGTTCTACAACGGAAGTATCACATATCATTCCCTTTATTCCACGCATACCACCAAACGCTTGCGCAACTGTAGCTTCAGCTATTTTTTTGCTACCTAATGATGACAGTACTTCTTTTTTCTCTTCTCTCCATACTGGAATCATTTCTGTTAGCTTATCTTGTAATCTCATATTATATCTCCTATTAATTTAAAATAACATATATACATAAAAACCTATGTAACATAAATAATAGTATAGGTTTTATTGAATAAATATGTAGTCAATTTACAATGTGAATTTATGACAATTCCATGTAAATATCTAAAGGTTTAATTTAAGATGTTATTATCCTATTTTAGAAACATCAAAGGAGATTAAATACATATCAGTGATAATATTTAGAAAATTAAATCTCTGAAGTCTTATTAAAAAATTATCTGATAAATTTGAAATATTCTATGTTGAATTATCATAAATTTAGTTAATAAATTTTGAACAAATATAATATTTTGAAAGGAATAGAATATGGAATACAAATATAGAAAACCATTTCCAATAGCAAAAGATGATACTGAATATAGTTTGCTAACTTCAGATTTTGTTACAACAACAAATTTCGAGGGAAAAGAATTTGTTAAAGTTGCCGATGAAGGGTTATCATTTTTGGCTAATCGTGCAATGTTAGATGTAAATTTCTTACTTAGACCTTCTCATCAAGAACTTGTTGCAAAAATCTTAAATGATCCTGATGCATCGGACAATGATCAATTTGTTGCAAGAGTAATGTTACTAAATGCAAAAGTATCAAAAGACTTTAAACTTCCTTTTTGTCAAGACACAGGAACTGCTACAATTTACGCAAAGAAAGGTCAACAGATACTAACTGAAGGCAATGATGAAGAAGCTTTGTCAAATGGAGTTTATAAAACCTACAAAGAAAGTAATTTGCGGTATTCACAAGTTATGCCATTAACAATGTATGAAGAAAAAAATTCCGGCAATAATATGCCTGCACAAATTGATCTTGTTGCAACATCAGGGAGTGAGTACAAATTTTTATTTGTTGCAAAGGGTGGGGGATCAGGTAATAAATCTGCTTTATATCAAATGACAAAGTCAGTATTAAATCCTACAAACTTGAAGAAATTTCTACTAGAGAAAATGAAAACTCTTGGAACAGCTGCTTGTCCACCATATCATTTAGCGTTTGTTGTTGGAGGAACATCAGCTGAATCTGTTATGAAAACTGTAAAACTTGCTACAACAGGATATTATGATAATTTACCAACAGAAGGAAATATCCAAGGTCAAGCATTCAGAGATTTGGAAACTGAAGAATATTTACTCAACGCATCAAAAGAAATTGGTTTTGGTGCTCAATTCGGTGGGAAATATTTCTGCCATAGCGTAAGAGTTATTAGACTTCCTAGACATGGTGCTTCTTGTCCAATTGGGATGGGAGTTTCATGTTCGGCTCATAGAAATATTAAAGCTAAGATAAATAGTGGTGGAATTTGGTTAGAGAATTTAGAACTAGATCCTGGTAGATTTCTCAAATTCGATAAGAGTGTTCAAAGTGCAGAACCTGTCAAGATTGATTTAAATAGACCTATGAATGAAGTGTTAGCTGAGTTATCACAGCATCCAATAAAAACTCCATTAATGCTGACAGGTAAACTTGTAGTTGCACGAGATATGGCTCATGCTAAACTAAAAGAAATGTTAGATAGTGGTGAAGAATTACCACAGTATTTTAAAGATAATCCTGTTTATTATGCAGGACCTGCTAAAAAACCAGAAGGTTTACCATCTGGTTCATTTGGCCCAACCACTGCATCGCGGATGGATCCTTATGTTGACGAATTCCAGAAAAATGGTGGCTCAATGATTATGATTGCTAAAGGAAATCGTTCTCAAATTGTTACTGATGCTTGTAAAGCAAATGGTGGATTCTATTTGGGATCAATTGGTGGACCTGCAGCACTATTAGCGAAAGAAAATATCAAAAATGTAAAAGTTATTGATTTTGAAGATTTCGGCATGGAAGCAGTTTGGGAGATAGAAGTTGAGAATTTCCCTGCATTTATACTAACTGACGATAAAGGAAATGATTTTTTCCAGACATTATAGAATTGTGTTACTAAACCTAAACAAATATGCAAAAAGCTCCAAATTACTGGAGCTTTTTTAAAGCGGAGAGCACCAGATTCGAACTGGCACAGGACAGGTATGTCCCGGCGGATTAGCAATCCGCTGCAATACCATTATGCGAACTCTCCACTGCGGAGGATGAGGGACTCGAACCCCCAAGGGCGTAAACCCGGCGGTTTTCAAGACCGCTGTCTTACCAATTAGAACTAATCCTCCGTCAATTTGGGACGAAAATTTATAATCTTTTTGTTAGAATATCCAAAGTATGAATTTCAAATATGAAAACTTATTTTTCAATATCCAATTCTGCTAACTTCTTATAATGTTCATATTGCATCTTAGCATTTTTATCGGCTTCCTGGAGTAATTTCTCAGCTCGATCTGGCATTAATTTTGTCAGCATCTTAAACCGATTTTCATTGTACAAGAAATCCTTGATATGAATCTTTGGCGGTTTTGAATCCAATGAAAGTGGATTTTTACCTTCAGTTGCTAAAGCAGGATTGTAACGGTACAAGATTAAATGACCACTATCAACTGCTGATTTTTGTTGCTGTAATCCTTTTGCCATATCAATTCCGTGAGCAATGCAATGACTGTAGGCAATGATGAGTGAAGGTCCATCGTGTGCTTCGGCTTCCATAAAAGCTTTAACAGTTTGAGCATCGTTTGATCCCATAGCGACATTAGCTACATAAACATCACCATAACTCATTGCAATCATTCCTAAATCTTTTTTGCTAGTTCCTTTACCAGATGCTGCAAATTTAGCAATTGCTCCAATCGGAGTTGCTTTTGAAGCTTGCCCACCTGTATTTGAGTATACTTCAGTATCCAAAACTAGTATATTTACATTTTTTCCTGATGCAAAAACATGATCAAGCCCACCGAAACCTATATCAAATGCCCATCCATCTCCGCCCATAATCCAAACGCTTTTCTTAACAAGGTTGTCAGAAATAGATAATAAAAGTTTGGCTCTATTAGATTTAAGCCCACTCAAAATTTCATTTAATTTTTCAACTCGAATTCTTTGTTCAAATATTCCTGGTTCGTTTGTTTGATCTGCATTGAGTATTTGATCAACTAAATCAGATCCAATTTCGGATTTCAATTCAACAAGCATTTCTTTTGCGTGAACTAAGTGCTTATCTATTGTTAATCTAAATCCTAAACCAAATTCTGCATTATCTTCAAATAGTGAATTTGACCAAGCAGGTCCGCGTTTGTCGTTATTTATTGCCCATGGTGTAGTTGGTAGATTTCCACCATAAATTGATGAACATCCAGTTGCATTAGCTATAATCATTCTATCACCGAATAATTGAGATGCTAACTTGACATACGGAGTTTCTCCACATCCAGAACAAGCTCCGGAAAATTCAAACAAAGGTTGAAGCAATTGAGAACCTTTAACGGTTTTCTGTTTAACGGATTCTCTTTTTATCTCTGGTAGTGTGAGGAAGAAATCCCAATTATCTCTTTCGGATTCTCGTAATGGAATTTGAGATTCCATATTGATCGCTCTCTTAGTATTATCAGATTTATCTTTAACAGGGCAAACATCCACGCAAATTTCACAACCAGTGCAATCCTCAGCAGCAACCTGTAAAGTGTAAACATCATTTTCAGAATATTCTTTTCCTTTAGCTTTAACAGATTTAAATGTTATTGGTGCTTCCGATAATAGTGTATTGTCATATATCTTTGGTCTAATTACTGCATGCGGACAAACAAAAGCACATTTATTACATTGGATACAAATATCTGGATTCCAAACTGGAATTTCAGATGCTATATTTCGTTTTTCAAATTGAGTTGTAGCAGTAGGCCAAGTCCCATCATCTGGGAATGCACTTACAGGAAGATCGTCTCCTTCGCCAGCAATGATTTTTGCAGTTACATTTCTTACAAAATCAGGAGCGTGGGCTGGAACAATTTCTGAAGAATATTCTTTACCAGTAGAAGTTTCTGGGATTATAACTTCATCTAAATTTGCTAAAGATTCATCAACAGCATTAAAATTCTTTTGTACAATATTTTCACCTTTGGTTCCATAGGTTTTTTTGATGTATTGTTTAATTTTCGCAATAGCTTCGTCTCTTGGTAGAATACCAGATATTGCAAAGAAACAAGTTTGCATAATCGTATTTATCCTAACACCCATACCTGTTTCACCAGCAACTTTTAGAGCATTTATCGAATATACTTTTAAATTTTTGTTTAGAATTTGTTTCTGTACATTTCTTGGGAAGTGATTCCAAACTTCGTTAGAAGGGTAGGGGCTGTTAACTAAAAAAGTAGCTCCATCAACTGCGTTTTTTAGCACATCCAAACTTTTCAAAAATTCAAAATTATGACAAGCTACAAAATTTGCTTTTCCAATAAGATAAGTAGATTTAATTTCTTCAGAGCCAAATCTTAGGTGAGAAATTGTAATACTTCCGGATTTTTTGGAATCGTAAACAAAATATCCTTGAGCAAAGTTATCTGTTTCTTCACCAATAATCTTGATGGAATTTTTGTTGGCACCTACTGTTCCGTCAGCTCCTAATCCATAGAACATTCCTCTAAACATTTTCTCCCTACTTGGCGTGTAATTAGGTTCGTATTCAATACTAGTGTGGGAAACATCGTCATTAATTCCAACAGTAAAGTGATTTTTCGGAGTTTCCTTTTTCAACTCGTCAAACACTGCTTTTACCATCGCAGGGGTAAATTCCTTTGAAGATAGTCCATATCTCCCACCAATAACTTTGGGCATTGAATCAAGATTTAAATTACCTTGGTTGTCTTCTTCAATTAATGCAGTAAGAACATCTTGATAAAGAGGTTCGCCAATACTACCTGGCTCTTTTGTTCTATCAAGAACTGCAATGTTTTTTACATTATTAGGTAGTGCATTTATTAAATGTTTAGTAGAAAATGGTCTAAATAATCGAACTTTTAAAACTCCTACATTTTCATCAGTTTCGTTCATAAAATCTACTGTTTCGTGGACTGTCTCTGCACCGGAAGCCATAATTACAATTACTCGATCGGCAGTTGGAGAACCAACATAATCGAATAAATGATACTGTCTTCCGACAAGTTTTGCAAATTTGTTCATTACATTTTGAACAATTTCTGGTGTATCTGCATAATAAGAATTTGCAGCTTCCCTAACTTGGAAGAAAACATCTGGATTTTGAGCTGTTCCTCTTAGAACTGGATTGTTTGGGTTTAAAGCTCTTCCACGATGTGCTTTTACAAGATTATCATCAATCATCGTCTTAATATCATCATCTGATAATTGTTCAATTTTCATCACTTCATGAGAAGTCCTGAATCCATCGAAAAAATGTAGAAATGGAACACGCGATTCTAATGTTGCAGCTTGAGAAATAAGAGCCATATCCATAACTTCTTGTACACTATTTGAAGCTAAAAGTGCAAATCCAGTTTGGCGAGTTGACATTACATCTGAATGATCGCCAAAAATTGATAATGCGTGAGTTGCAATTGTTCTAGCTGAAACATGGAATACTGTAGAGGTAAGTTCACCTGCTATTTTGTACATATTTGGAATCATCAAAAGAAGCCCTTGTGATGCCGTAAATGTAGTTGTTAATGCACCAGTTTGAAGTGCACCATGTACAGCACCAGCAGCTCCACCTTCACTTTGCATTTCCATAACATCTGGAACAGTTCCCCAAATATTTTTTACATTATTAGATGACCAAGTATCTGCCCATTCGCCCATTGCAGACGATGGCGTAATTGGGTAAATAGCACAGACTTCATTTGTTTTGTGTGCGATGTATGCAGCAGCTTCATTTCCATCAATTGTTACAGTTTTTCTGTTCATTTTCTATGTTCCTTTGTTTGACAAATAATTATATATTCCAATTTGGTAAAAACCGTTATAAAACTAGCCGAGTAATATACTATGTATTTCTCTGCATAAAATAATATTGTTTAGAGATATTAATCTTCTTCTAATTGTAAAGTAATTTCAGCAAATAGAATTCCTTGAAGCCGTTGATAATTGCAGAATATGTATTTAGTTCAAAATACTATTTATCAGTTTTCTCCAACCTAAATCAGAAAGTCTGTTTTTCATGATCCGATAACTTTTACCATAGTCAGGAGATGGATCTTGCATCATATTTTCAAGTTGAATTTTAGAGAACTGAGTATCATAATATTCATAAATAATCATTGACCCAAGATTGCATACGCCTTCAACTAAAGATGAGTGCATTTGTATAGCATTATCTTGTATCCAAATATGTAAATACTCATGGGATAACACTGCTTCAAATTCAATTTTCGGGAGTCCAAACAAAATATAAATTGTGTAGTTTATATTAACGACTATATCGTTCAAATATTCAATTTCAATGTGAGTAAATCCTTTTAATTCAGTATGATGTAATTCTCCAGATTTTTTAGATAATTGATGTTGATCAACTAAAAGTATTTTAATATCTTTAGGTAAATCCAAAAACCCTTTATCTGATAATTGCTGAATTACAAAATTCCTTGAACTACTGATTGAGCTTTCAGTTTCAGTCATTGTCGCTGCACATGGAGTGCAAATGTATCTTCCATCGTTAAACTGAAAACCTCCTTTTGTGATATTAGCTGAAATTAACCTTCCACAAGAATTACAGAAATTCCCTTCAGATTCGTGTTTTGAATGATATTTGTTTCCCCAAGCATCCTCAAAATATTTGTGTTCAATAGGAAGTAAACATACATCACATTTTGACAAAATATTATTCTTGTAGCAAGATTCGTGGTAATTCTTATCTTCATAGAAAGTATATTTTGAAGTTATTGGATTGTTACAAAAGCCACAAATAAAACACAGAGGATGAGCTTTGTTATTTTCAATTTGCACATATTCATCAGTAATCTTGGTTTTACAAATATAGCAATTCAGTTCTTTCCCATAACAATAAGTTGAACTTATAAAATTTACTATAAGTAAGAATAGTATAGTTTTTTGTTTCATAAATTGTAAATTTCATTTATAAAAGTTTCCTAAATTTACAATAAGTGAAGCAATATGATTTCAATCAAATCAATGAGGTTTAAAATATTATGAAAATAGGAATTCTAACTGCTGGAGGAATTGCTCCTTGTCTATCAGCTTCAGTTGGTAGATTAATTAAACAATATACAGAATTGTTTCCCAAAGTAGAAATTATTGGTTATTTGCACGGATATAAAGGGCTATTGCAAGGAAATTCAATAGAAATAACTAATTCTGTAAGAGACAATGCAGAATTACTTTATGAGTTTGGAGGAAGTCCGTTTGGAAATAGTCGTGTAAAATTAACAAATATCGAGAATTGTGTAAAAATGGGATATATTTCCAAAGGGCAAAATCCTCTTCAAGTTGCATCTGAACAATTGAAGAATGATGGGATTACGATATTACACACTATTGGTGGAGATGATACAAATACTTCAGCTGGAGATTTATCAACACATCTATCTCAACATGATTATTCGCTCACAGTAGTAGGTATACCTAAAACTGTTGATAATGATGTATATCCTATTCAGCAAACTCTTGGTGCTTGGACTGCATCTGAACAAGGCGCCATTTTCTTTGAAAATGTAGTTAATGAAAATACTACTAGTTCAAGACAATTGATAATCCACGAAGTAATGGGTCGCAATTGTGGCTGGTTAACTGCAGAAACTGCTCGTGAATATAGAAACAGGTTATCTAAAAAATCATTTCTTCCTGATATTTTAGTAGAAAAATCTCGATGGGATATTGATGCAGTATATATTCCTGAAATGGAAATTAATCTAAAAGAAGAAGCTAAAAGATTAAAACAACTAATGAACGAGAAAGACTGCGTTAATATATTTTTAAGCGAAGGAGCTGGTCTTGAGAGTATAGTAACCGAAATGGAAGCTAATGGCGATGAAGTAAAAAGAGATGCATTTGGGCATGTGCGTTTGGACGAGATAAATCCTGGACAATGGTTTGCAAAACAATTTGCAGGAATGCTCAATGCTGACAAAGTCCTCGTGCAGAAAAGTGGCTATTTTGCTAGGTCATCTGCTCCAAACAGTAAAGACCTAAATCTTATAAAGGAAACAGCAGATATGGCTGTGGTATGCGCCACAAACGGAGAAAATGGAGTCATTGGTCTTGACGAAAATAACAGTGGGAAATTGAGTTGTATTGATTTTTCACGAATTAAAGGTGGAAAACCATTTGATTTCAATCAACAATGGTTTACGAATTTGTTAAAAGAAATTGGACAAATAGATAAGTGAAAAGTAATTGCAAATGATCAACGGAAAGGATAAATAATGTCAGTACATTACAAAGAATTAGGGCTAGTTAATACAAAAGAAATGTTTGAAAGAGCTATGGCGAACGGATTCGCTGTGCCTGGGTATAACTTCAATAATATGGAGCAGTTACAGGCAATAATTCAAGCTTGTGTTGAAACAGGTTCTCCAGTAATCTTGCAAGTTTCAGCCGGTGCAAGAAAATATGCAAATCAGACTCTTCTTCGCTATATGGCTCAGGGTGCTGTGGAATATGCAAAAGAACTAGGTAAAGCAATTCCAATTGCACTGCATTTGGATCACGGGAATTCTTTTGAGTTGTGCAAAAGTTGTATTGATATGGGATTCTCATCAGTAATGATTGATGCATCTCAGCATCCATTTGACAAGAACATCGAAATTACAAAAGAAGTTGTTGAGTATGCTCATAAACTTGATGTAAGCGTGGAAGCAGAGCTTGGTATTCTTGCCGGTATTGAAGACGATGTAGTTGCAGAAAAGTCCACTTACACCAAGCCAGAAGAAGTAATTGAATTTGCAGAACGAACCGGTTGCGATTCTCTTGCCATCTCAATTGGTACTTCTCACGGTGCGTTCAAATTTACTCCTGAACAATGCACACTTAATGAAAATGGAGAACTAATTCCACCTCCACTAAAATTTGATGTTCTAGATGCTGTTGAAGAAAAATTACCGGGTTTCCCAATAGTGTTGCATGGATCATCGTCTGTCCCGCAGGATTTGATTACGACAATTAACAATCACGGTGGAGCTTTACAGGATGCTATTGGAATTCCAGAAGATCAGCTTAGGCAAGCATCAAAATCTGCAGTTTGTAAAATTAATATAGATTCAGATGGAAGATTAGCAATGACATCTGCAATCCGTGAGACCCTCGATGAACAACAAGAAGTCTTTGACCCACGAAAATTTTTCGGACCTGCTCGTGATGCTCTAAAAATATTGTATATGCGAAAAAATAGAGAAGTGCTAGGAAGTGCTGATAGATATTAGTGATTGAGAAATGAGAACAAGGCACTTGCTTGGTCTTTGCAATCTGTGGTTAACAGGAAGGCAATCTTTGAACTTGGATCTTTGATGTTTGTTGTTAGAGATTGTTTGTTGGATTTTGGTTTAGTAAATTCGGTGTGTTCGTTGTGAAAGATTTTAAACTATAATTCATCCTTTAAATATAGTTGGACTTGTTCGATTCGTCTAGCTGATGCTTTCTTAATGATGACTTGTCCAATATTCAAAAATAAATGTTCACCTTTATTCGGAATTCGACCTAGTTCGTTAATCAAATATCCTGCTAGTGTTTCATAATCTCCATCTGGGATTATGTTACCGTGTAAATCATTGAATGCGTCACATTCAATTTTTGCGTTAGCGATAATTGATCCATCATCTAGAACTTCAGTTTTGTAATCGTCAGATTCATCCGAATCAAACTCATCTTCAAATTCACCGAAGAGTTCTTCAAATAAATCTTCAGCAGTAACAAGTCCTGCAGTACCGCCGTGTTCATCCAAAACTATTGCTAAAGCGTGGTGAGCAGTTTGAAATTTCATCAAAGTATCTTTAGCAGATTTTGTATAGGGGATGTAGGGTACTGGGTGAATAATATCCTTTATATTTTTGGGGGATTTAAATAAATCATATAGATAGATTATTCCTGTAATATTGTCAATATCACCATTGTAAACTGGAATTTTGGAATGGCCAGAATCTATTATTTTGTGAAGGATATCTTTCAAAGAATCATTATTAGAAACTGCAGATATTTCAGTCCTCGGAGTCATAGCATCTGAAACTGTACTTTCGCTAAATTCGAATACATTTGAAATCAATTCTCGTTGGTCTTCTTCCATAGCTTCAGGTAGAACATCAGCTTGTTCATACAAATTTTGTAAATCATCTCGTTCTTGTTCTTGCGAAACTGTAGTTTTAGTTGGTGTTTCCGCTATTTTCATCCAGCCAGCTTTTTTTAGTAAAAAGTTTATTGGATAAAATATTATACCAAAAAAATACAAACCTGGTGATAGAATTAAGAGAGATATATTGGAAAATTCTCTTACAATACTCTTTGGAAGTATTTCACCAACCAACAGAATAATAAGAGAAATAATGGATATAATCACTATTGGATGAAGATTCCATTCAAGTAAGAAAACTGTACCAAAAGATGTAGCAATAATATTAGATATATTTGTGCCAATAAGAATAGTAATAAGATACTCTTCTTTGTTTAGCAATGTTGAAAACGCTAATCGAGCACTTCGTTTTTTTTGCTTTATCCATACTTTCATCTGTAACTTATTAGCGGATATTAAAGCAATTTCCGCTGCAGTAAAGAGAATAGATAGGATAAGCCCTAAAAGAGCTAAATTTAAAGGTAGCATAATATGAAAATTGCACTCATTTGTATAGGTAAAATTAGAAAGATTTAATGAACATTTCAAAGATTAAGATTACAAATAAAATTACAGAACAACAAAATCCAAATAGCATCAATCTTGATAATCTCTCGATTAATGAAGTTATAAAATTGATAAATGAAGAAGATAAAAGTGTAGCTTTTTCTGTGGAAAAAGTTCTACCTCAAGTAACTGAACTTATAGAAAAAGTGATTATTTGTTTACAAAATAATGGACGACTATTTTATATTGGCTCAGGAACGAGTGGGAGATTGGGAGTTTTAGACGCATCTGAATGCCCGCCGACATTTTCTACAAACCCTGAGATGGTTCAGGGAATTATTGCCGGTGGATATGGTGCTTTAGTTAAATCTATTGAAGGTGCAGAGGATAATCCTAAAGACGGAGCTAGAACGATTGTAAACAACAAAATTACTGAAAACGATGTAGTTATTGGAATTACAGCTAGTAGTAACACTCCATTTGTTATCGGCGCCCTAGAACAAGCAAAACAGTTTAATGCTGTTACAGGACTAATTATTTGCAATAAACCACCTAAACTTGATTTTGTGGATGTAGTAATTCCAGTAATTGCTGGTCCAGAAGTAGTAACTGGCTCAACTCGCATGAAAGCTGGAACTGCAACTAAAATGATTCTAAATATGATAACCACAACTACAATGGTAAAATTGAATAAAACTTATGGCAATTTAATGGTAGATTTGAAAGCATCTAATAATAAGTTATGGGAGAGAGGGACAAGAATTATTTCTTATCTAACCGGTTTACCTCCAGATGAAGCTCTAAAATTTCTCAAAGAAGCCAATGGAGAAGTCAAAACAGCGATTGTTATGAGTAAACTACAAACTAACTACAATAAAGCAAAGCAATTACTTGATAACGCTCAGGGAAGTTTGAGAAAAGTTATTGACTAAAAAAATATTAGATAGGATTTGATCTTCCTACAAAAAAACGAAATTTGATTTTCGAAGTAGAAAACAAAATTACTAATCCCAACTTTCAAATCGGGGATTTTACTTGAAAGAAAAATGTAATTATTCCAATTAACAAACATTATTGTTGTTAAGCTGTTCTTTTTCCGTTAGATAGTGTTCATCAAACAGCATTAAATTCGCTCCCATGAAAAATGACCACATTCGCAATTTTTGTATTGTAGCGCATATTGACCACGGTAAATCCACTTTAGCGGATAGATTACTGGAAATGACGCACACTCTTTCTAAATCCGAAATGCAAAACCAAGTGCTAGATGATATGGATTTAGAAAGAGAAAGAGGAATTACTATCAAATCTCACCCGATACAGATGAAATATCAACATTCAGATGGAAAAGAATATGTGCTTAATCTTATTGATACTCCCGGTCATGTTGATTTTACTTATGAAGTATCTCGCAGTCTTGCAGCATGCGAAGGTGCACTATTATTGGTTGACGCTGCACAAGGTGTGGAAGCTCAAACAGTAAGTAATGCGTATTTGGCGATTGATGCAGGACTTGAAGTTATTCCTGTAATCAATAAGATTGATATGCTAAATGCTGATGTACATTCTGCTGTTGAACAAATATGCGAACTGCTTGGATGTGACGAAGAACAAGTAATAAAAATTAGTGCAAGAGATGGAACAGGTGTTCAGGGGATTCTCGATTCGGTTATCGAAAATATACCAGCTCCTAGAGAATCTGAAACTAAGGAAACTCGTGCTTTGATATTCGATTCTATATTTGACCAGTTTCGTGGAGTGGTTCCATATATTCGAGTTTTTGATGGTTCCATTGAAAAAGGAATGACAGCTCGTTATTGTGCAAATAATGAAATATCTCACGAAATTTCTGAAGTAGGAATTTTGAAACTCAATAGAAAACCTGTAAAACGACTAAACGCTGGTGAAGTTGGATATATCATAACCAATATCAAAGATGTGCAAAAAGTGAATGTGGGAGACACTCTCACTACAAAAGAAAACAAAGCATCTAATCCGCTTGAAGGATATCGCCCAATAAAACCAATGGTGTTTGCTGGAATGTATCCAGTTGACACAAATGACTATGAAGATTTACGAACTAGTCTTGAAAAATTAAGATTAAATGATTCAGCATTATCCTATGAACCAAATACATCAACTGCACTTGGTTTTGGATTTAGAGTTGGATTCCTAGGACCTCTGCATATGGAAATTGTTCACGAACGGCTGGAGCGAGAGTTTGGAATGAACTTGATAACAACATCACCGAATGTTAGATATAAGGTCGATATGAAAAACGGTGAGACCATCAGAGTCAGTAATCCTACTGATATGCCTGGAGTTGGTGAAATTGAGGATACATTAGAACCTTATATTCACGCAGAAATTATCACACCATCTGAGTATATAGGTTCAATTATGAAACTTTGCATTGATAAACGAGGTGAGTATAAATCTACAAATTATCTTACACAGACAAAAGTCCAAATGATTTTCGAAATGCCATTGGGTGAAGTTATTTACGAATTCTTCGAAAAGCTAAAATCAATCTCTCGTGGTTATGCATCTTTCGATTACGAAATTATTGAAGACCGACAAGGAGATTTACAAAAACTTGATGTTCTGATTAACGGTGAAGTTGTTGATGCTTTGAGCTTGATTGTTCATCAAGACAATGCTTATAAACAGGGATCAGCTTTATGCAAAAAATTGAAAGAAGTAATACATCGCCAACAATTTGAAATCCCAATTCAGGCAGCTGTTGGACATAAAGTCATTGCTCGCCAAACGGTTAAAGCTCTTCGGAAAAATGTAACTGCGAAATGTTATGGAGGAGATATTACTAGAAAACGAAAACTTCTAGAAAAACAAAAGAAGGGTAAGAAACGGATGAAACAAATCGGAACCGTTGAACTTCCTCAAGAAGCATTTTTAGCAGTCCTGAAAATTGATACAGATTAGATGGAGTAGTGGAGAAGAGGATCTGGTAGGAGATTTTTTGAGATTTATGTGTTTTCTGAATAATAAAATCCAAATATTTATTTTCTAGTTTCTAATACAAATATGCTATTAAACAAATAAAATGAATCTAAACTATTCACGCTCATCTAGTTCAATTTTGTATGGAATAACTCTCGTATTTCCGCTTATGATTGTGTATGAACTTCTAGGTATCTACATCAATTGGAATGCACCTTATGAGTTACGAAACGGAGCAGATGCACTAATCCGTGAGTTTTTTCTAGTTTTTGGCCAATATTCGCAAATTGCGTATGGAATAGCATTGTTCGTGTTGTTGTCCATTATTGCTATAAAATATCGTCACTTACTCACAAACGGGCAAATGAAAATCCACTATTTGATGTTGATGATTGCAGAAAGTATTTTATGGGGATTTTTCTTGTTTGTATTACTTTCCCGAACAGGACAGTGGATGATGGCAATTCCGTTTGGCGGAAGAATTGTTGAAGAGTTATATCTCTCAATTGGAGCTGGAATTTATGAAGAATTATTATTCCGATTAACATTGATATTTGTCCTGACATTAATTTTTCACAAAATTTTGAGATTGCCAACGCATTTATCAGGTTTTATAGCTGTTTTATTTTCTGCAATTTTATTTGCGATGTTTCATTATATTGGAACTTTTGGTGATGTGTTTAGATGGAATACATTCATAGTTCGCATAGTTGCGGGTTTGTTTTTGGGACTTTTATTTATATTTAGAGGATTTGGAATAACAGCATATACGCATATAATTTATGATGTAATAGTTGTATGTTATCCGCTGTATTTTGCAAGAAATTAACGAAACTTAGGGGAGCTTATGTATCCGGAAATTATTAGAATTGGAAATTTTGTTATATCATCTTTTGGAGTTATGATGGTTGTTGCATTTTTAACAAATAATTATCTCCTTCGCAAGGATATGAAACATTTTGGTCAAAATCCAGATGTAGCAGATGAAATTACTTTTCGTGCAGCGATTGGTGGCGTGTTAGGTGCTAAAATTTATTATTTGATTGAGAATATCCCATCAGGACACGCAATGGGTAATCTTAACGGATTATGGAATATTATTGCTGGAATATTTTCACTCGATGGCGGTAGGATTTCTTCTGGTTTGCATAATTTTGGGGCTGGAATGGTGTTTTACGGTGGACTCATAGGCGGATTGTTGTTGGTTACACTATACATCCGTAAGCAGAAATTAGAATGGTTACCTGTCGCAGATTGGGTTGCTCCGTATTTGGTTCTTGGTCACGGTATTGGCAGAATCGGTTGTTTATTAGTTGGTGATGATTATGGAGTTCCTAGTAGTGTTCCTTGGGCGATGGCATTCCCTCAAGGTGCTCCACCAACTACTATTCCTGTTCACCCAACACAGGTTTATGAAATGATAGGTTATTTTCTGATATTTGCTTATCTGTATCGTAGGCGTTTAAAAAAATCATTTAATGGTGAAATACTATTTAAATATTTTGTATTAGCAGGAATTGTTCGGTTTTTTGTGGAATTTCTCCGAACCAACAACAGGTATATTTTAAATCTATCAGGAGCACAGTACATTTCGATTATTTTGATTATCATTGGCGGTTATCATCTTTGGAAACATTTTCGGGTGAAACAAACTGTCTGAAATATAAATGGAAACCATTTCCTGTATAATTTGCGGTAGCAATAAAAGTGAACCTTACATTAAGGTTACTGACCGTTTGAATTCTGATAGTACACAATTTCAAATTGTGAAATGCGAATGTGGATTTGTATATTTAAATCCTCGTCCTGAAGAATCAGAAATATCCAAATACTATTCAAATGATAACTATACTCCGCATCAGCAAAACACAGTTAACATCTTTGATAGAATATACAAGTTTGTTCAACTGTTTACTCTTCGGTGGAAGTATAGAAAAATATCAGTTTTTAAAAAAAGTGGGAAATTGTTAGATATTGGTGGTGGGCAGGGAGAATTTTGCAATTATATGAAAAATTCAGGTTGGGATGTTTTGTTGCAAGACAACTCGGAACTTGCACGAGATATTGCAAAAAATAATGGATTAGATACAATTATTTCATTAAGTAGTATAGATGAAAACGAGAAATTTGATGTAATCACAATGTGGCATTCTTTGGAGCATATTCACGAAATTTATAAAACTATGGATTTAGTTAAAAAACTCTTAGATGAAAGTGGGATTTTGTTAATTGCAGTTCCTAATATAGATGCACACGAACAAAAGTATTATAAAGAAAATTGGGTACCTTTTGATGCTCCACGACATTTATATCATTTTTCACCCAAATCACTTAAGCAGTTCTTTTACAAATTCGGATTTACTGTAAAATCAGAAATTCCTATGTTCCAAGATACTCCATATAATATTTTGCTGAGTATGAAATCCAAAGGGATATTCAGTCTTGCAAAAGCGGGAGTAATCTGGCTAATTTCCTGTATGAAAACTTTGACTAAAGGCGTAAATCATTCATCTTCATTTTTAGTAATATGCAAAAAAAACTAATTCTATTTCTTGTATTGCTATTGTTTGGATGCAAGTTTCTTCCAAAATCTGAAGGCAAAATGAATCAAGTAATGGTTTTTGTTTCACCTGAAGATAAAATTTTAGTAGAACCGATAATTGATGAACTGTTTTCAGATGTGATTCATACACCTCAATCAGAAAAAATATTTACTTACCGTTGGGTTAATCCTTGGGAACTTGATGAATATAAACTCAGAACAAATTTATTGGTTATATCGCTTCAACATCCCATTGATTCGACAGGAGATAGGCTTTTTCATCGATTTACCAAAGCTTCATCGGCTGACCATCACACAATTGCTAAAACTGATATTTTTGCGAATGGTCAACTGTTTTTAGGATTATCAGGTTATGATGCGATTGATTTTGAAATTCAGACAAAAGCGAACAAGGAGTGGATAATCAATCAACTAAAAACCAATTATGATGCAAATTTATCGGAATATGTATTTTCGAAAAAGAAGAATCCGAAATTGAGTCAACTTATTGACGAGAGATTTGGATTTACTATTGAACTACAAAGAGATTTCAAATTGATAAAGGATGACAATTTACATCAATTTTTATGGATTGGCCGTGGAGTTCCTTATCGTTGGTTAATTTTTCATAAATTGTCTGATGATTTCTCTACATCTGAAAAATCGTGGAATGCTGTGGAAAAAATATTTGCGAAAACTCTACCAGATATTGAGATTAGTCAGGAATTTCGGTCACACGAAGACATAGAGATTGCAGATGAAGTTGTAAAAATGATTCGCGGACTTTATACACACGATGAAAGTCAAACAGGTGGACCATTTTTCACAATGATAATTCCAGAAGAAAATAGTAATAACACAATTTTATTAAGTGGATTTGTAAATAATCCGGGACAACCAAAAATGCAATTAATTAAACAGCTTGAAGTTATTGCTAAAACCTTTAGTTTTAATTAAATCGTTTTCCTTTTGTAAATTATAGTTTATTATTTTGAGGATAGTATGAATAAAATAGCAGTTTTAATAGGTAGTGAGTCGGATAGAAAGACAATTGAAGCGTCCACTCCGTATTTTGAATATTTCGGTTTAGATTGGGAATTGAAAGTGCTTTCAGCTCATCGAAATCCTAAGGAAGTAGAAGAGTTTGCAATCAACGCAAGAGATAATGGATATGCAATTTTAGTTGGTGCCGCTGGTATGGCTGCTCATCTTGCAGGAGCGCTAAAAGCAAGTTCTACATTACCGATTATAGGAATACCATTACCAGGCGGAATGATGGACGGTTTGGATTCATTGCTATCAACGGTTCAGATGCCAAAAGGAGTGCCGGTAGCAACGATGTCTGTTGGTAAAGCCGGTGCAATCAATGCAGCAATATTTTGTGCAGAGATACTATCAATTACAGATGAAGAAATTGCAGAGAAATTACTCCAGTTTAAGGGAAACGGCTGTAAACTATAATGCTGAGAAAAATCCTTATAACAGGATCTTCTGGTCAACTTGGCAAATCCTTAATCTCTGAATTAGGTTCAGATTTTGAGCTACTTCCAACTGACTCTCATCCGTTGCCAATTACCGTATCAGGGCTTCCTATAATAGAGATGGACATAACCAATTTCGATCAAGTAAAACAAATAGTAACAACATTTGCACCGGATATCATCATCAATTCTGCGGCATATACAAATGTAGATGGAAGTGAAATAGATAAAAATGCTGCAAGAAATGTGAATGTTGAAGGATTAGAAAATCTCATAAAAACGAGTTCAACAAACGCATATTTTGTTCAAATATCTACAGACTATGTTTTTGATGGTGAAAATGGTCCTTACGACGAGAATGCTCCAACATTTCCAATTTCTTACTATGGGAAAACAAAATTAGAAGCAGAAAATGTAATGAGAGGTTCCAGACGAAGAAATTTGATTTTGCGTCCTAATGTTTTATACAGTTCATCAATAGATGATACCGCAAGTTTTTTCTCGTGGGTTTTTACACAATTGTCCGATAAGCAGGAAATCAATGTGGTTACCGACCAAACGAGCAATCCGACTTGGATACCAAAGTTTGCTGAAACTATTCATCATTGCGTCGCGAACGATGTGGAGGGCATTTATCATTATGGAAGTGAGAACTATCTCAGTCGCTTTGATTTTGCAATACAGATAGCAGAAGTTTTTGGGTTGGACATATCATTAATCAAACCAATAACTACGAACGAGTTGAATCAGACTGCCCATCGTCCAAAACATAGTGGGATGAACCCCGGAAAAATCCAAAAAGAATTGTGTATTTCGATTTATTCTACAGAATTTTGTTTAACTGAAATTAAAAAGATTATGGAACAAAAATGAAATCAATAATAATATCTCCGACATATAACGAGAGAAAAAACATAGACGAACTTCTTCGTCAGATTTATGCAAGTAATCCGGATATTCATATTTTATTTGTTGATGATAATTCTCCAGATGGAACAGGGGAATACATCCGTGAGTTAACAGAAAAAGATGATAAAATCCACTTGATTCAACGAAGTGGAAAATTGGGATTAGGGACGGCTTATTGCAAAGGATTTCAATGGGCATTAGATAATGGCTACGACAAAATGATCCAAATGGATGCCGATTTATCTCATAACCCAGCTGATGTTCCCATACTTATAAAGACATCTATGGAAAATGATTTGGTGATTGGAAGTCGTTATATAAGTGGGATCAATGTTGTTAACTGGCCAATGCGCAGGCTGATTCTGAGTTATTTGGCGAATATGTACGCTAGATTTATTATCGGATTACCGATTAAGGATGGAACAGGTGGATTTAAGTGTTTTAACAGAAGTGTGCTTGAAAATATTGATTTAACAAAAATCAAATCTGAAGGCTATTCTTTCCAGATTGAAATGAACTTTTTAGCTTGGATGAAAAAGTTTACAATCAAAGAAATTCCGATTATATTTAATGATAGAACTGTCGGTGAATCAAAGATGTCCAAACGGATCGTTCGAGAGGCAATTTGGATGGTTCCAAAGCTGAAACTAAAAAAGATATTCCGGAGAATATGACACTTTCAGTCGTAATAATAAGTTATAATGTAAAATCATTTCTTCGACAATGTTTGAAATCGATACTTGCTAGCAAGAATATTGATTCACTTGAAATAGTTGTGGTTGATAACTATTCTTTTGATGGCTCAAATGAGATGCTAAAAGTTGAATTCCCTCAAGTCAAGCTCATCCAAAATGATAAGAATCTGGGATTTTCCAAAGCAGTAAATAAAGGAATTGAGAAATCCACTGGCGATTACATTTGCTTGATAAACCCCGATTCACTCATTAAAGACGATACTTTAAGTAAACTCCATAAATATATGGTAAACAATACAGATACAGGAATTGCAGGATGTAAAGTATTGGATGCAGATGGATCGTTGCAATTGGCATCCCGTAGAAAATTTCCTACTCCTTTAGTTGCGTTACCAAGGTTGTTAGGTTTAAGCAAATTATTTCCTAAGAGTAAATTGTTTGGTCAATATAATCAGACATTTATGGATGACTCTGTTATTCAAGAAGTGGATGCAGTTAGTGGTTCGTGTATGATGTTTCCCAAAAAACTGGTGGATGAAATTGGAGATTTTGACGAACGCTTTTTTATGTACTTCGAGGATACAGACTTTTGTTTCCGTGCTAAAAAAGCTGGATATAAAGTGATTTACAATCCTGAAACACAAATTATTCACTATAAAGGTGAAAGTTTAAAACACGCCCCATTTGATGTTATTGACACATTTCACAATGCAATGATACAATTTTTCAAAAAACATTCATCAGAATTTCCATTATGGAGGTTTCTAAAAATTCTGATATATTCTGCTATTGGTTTAAGAAAAATTACTGAAGAATTCAGAAAATACGCATCCACAATAATATCAACAATATTCGATATATTCTCTGTGTCAATAGCATTCATTTCCGCAATTGCAGTTTGGTATCCTTATAATTACAACGAACCTGTTACAATCAAATTAATAATTGGTCACTGGCCATTGTATTTAACTTTTGTATTATTTTGGATTTTGGTCTCAGTCGGAGTAAATCTATATCGGAAGAACTATTTGTCTTATGGAGGTGCAATTGTAGTATCTATTTTGACATTTTTACTTGCATCTTCTATTACTTATCTAGTTTCAATATTTGCTTACTCAAGAGCTGTAATAACTTTTGCATCTGTGTTTACAGCATTGTTAACAGCATTTTGGAGAATTTCAGTTCATATGATGTTCCGTTACAAATGGCTTAAAATATTTCATTTGACACCATTTTTCACACGAAGAGCATTGATTATTGGTTCGGATAACGAGTCTTTGAGAATAGGTAATTTGATAACTCAAACACCAGAAGCAGATTTTGATTTAATCGGATTTGTGGACGATTCTATTAATGCTGAGATTTCTGATAATAGATTTCTAGGTAGGACGGAAGATTTGGGTGGAATAGTGGAATCTCAGAAAATTAACGAAATTATTCTCCCAGAAAAATCGTTCTCTACAAACAAAGTAATCGATTTAATCCAGCGGTTAGCTGGTAGTAATGTTATATTCAAATTTGTTCCTGATGGAGAACATCATTTAATTGGAAAAGGGATTATTGAAAATTTAGGAGGAGTTCCATTGCTTGATATAGAATTTCCATTATTCAATAAGGTGCATTTAGTTTCCAAGCGAATGTTTGATATTATATTCTCGTTCGTTAGCATTTTAATCACTCTTCCAATACACTTGTTTTTCCTTGTTCTTTTTAAGGTGGAAAAAAGAACAATATGGAGTGCTAATAATCAATCGTGCAGAATTTTACAATATAAAACTTCAAATCAATTTGTTAGTGAGTTGCCAATACTGTTTTCTATTTTACGAGGGAAGATTAGTTTTGTTGGAGGGCAGGTTGTGGATTTTGAACAAGCAGACCCAAATCTGCTTATTAAGCCTGGAATTACAGGATTATCTCAGTTAAAACCGAATAAAATTGACGAAAATATGTATCATTCATTTGATCAATATTACATTCAGAATCATTCATTTATTTTTGATTTGGAAATTCTCTTAAAATCACTGTTGAGGATATAATGTCGAAATACACTTTAGAATTCGAAGAATCTCTTAGAGAAATTGAAGAAAAAATTGAAACTGTAAAATCAACAGGTATAAAAACCGGTGTTGATGTAACTTCTACAGTTCAACAATTGGAGCGAAAATTAGAGGATAAACGAAAATCTATTTATAAAAATTTATCGCGTTGGGATAGAGTTCAATTAGCAAGGCATCCTCGTCGTCCGCACTCATTGGATTATATTGAGATGATGTGTGATGAGTGGATGGAACTACACGGAGACCGTTATTTTGGTGACGACAAGGCAATTGTGTCCGGGTTGGCTGTGATTGCTGGGAAATCCATTATGATTATTGGTCAGCAGAAAGGTCGTGGAACCAAAGATAATATGCTCCGTAATTTTGGTATGCCTCGTCCAGAGGGCTATAGAAAAGCACTAAGACTTATGAAACTTGCAGAGAAATTTAATATCCCGATTGTTACATTAATTGACACTCCAGGAGCATACCCTGGTTTGGGAGCTGAAGAACGAGGTCAAGCTGAAGCGATTGCCAAAAACTTAAAAGAAATGGCTATAATTGGAGTACCAATAATAAATATCGTAATTGGCGAGGGTGCTTCTGGTGGTGCATTGGGAATTGGTGTAGGTGATAGACTTTTATGTATGGAAAATACTTGGTATTCAGTCATATCTCCAGAAGGTTGTGCATCAATTTTGTTTAGAGATGCAACTCGAGCAAAAGATGCTGCTGATGCAATGAAAGTAACGTCAATAGATTTATTGGAAATGGGAATTGCAGACAGAATAATCCCTGAACCTGAAGGAAGCGCTCATATGCATCCAAAAAAAGCATCTGAAATGCTAAAGGATGTTATTCTAGAAGAATTAGCTCAATTAGTCACTCTAAATACAGATGACCTGATTGAAAACCGAATTTCCAAGTTTGAAAAAATGGGAAAGTGGGAAGAGATATAAACGGGGTTCTTGGCTCTAGTTTCTTGGATGTTTGGTGTTGAGAAGGAGACAGGAATCCGCCTAACTAAACTGGAACTGTAACGAAACAGTGAAGGTGCAACCAGTTGGAAAACTAGAAGTGGTGTTATTAAGTTGAGCGAAATTTCTAAACATTGCTTAATACAGCATACTCTTGCCAAAACTTTACAGACTCTGCCCACTCATCAGAAGAATATTTAGCTTTGGTGCCACCTTCAAGTTGTAGTTGGTTTCGCATCATTGTTGTTGGACCCATTGGCATCTTTTCAAGTCCTTCAGGTATTGCGTGAAACGATATCACCTCCCATTCTGAATTTGAGGATTGTTCATTGGTTTCAGCTAAAACATCGTGACGATAGAGAATAAGTTCTGCTGAACCAGTTTTTAGTGGGGTCCCATTGATTGCTCTGATTTGAATATATGGTTCTTCGTTTGGTCGTCTTTTAGTAACTACCGCTTTTAGCTTAGTATTTTCCGTAATTTTTATGAATGGACACACAAAATGATGGATTAGTGTAGTGTCAACTTTAACCAAAATAACTCCATCTCTATATCCATTTCTAAAATGTCCTTTTCTCAATTGAATTTCTGCATGTTTGGCAATACTTTCAAAAGATAGCCCTACAGCAAAAGTTTTACCAGAACCGACAATTTGTCTTTTTACAAAATCACTAACAGCAACTTGCTTTATCATTTTATTTCCTTTTTGTAAAATTGAAATAGTTTTCTCTACTGTTAACTTAAAACGAAGCAATAAAATAATGTTAAATAAATATAGTGATTATTTCATGAAATTCTTCCCATCAAACATTTATTTAGTTCAGATTGTTTCGGACATAGAATTACCATTAAATTTATAACTTGTTCATGAGTAATAATTGTCATATATCATGGTCGAAATTAGACCAATTAATACTGAAAGCAGATACAATTCTACTTTCTACACATATACATTCTGATGGAGATGGTATAGGTTCTGAGTTGGCATTTTATCAATATTTGGTAGATTTGGGTAAAGAATGCAGAATCATAAATCCATCGGAAATACCTAACAAATTAAAATTTCTTGATTCTTGTAACAAAGTAGAAACTTTTAATTCTGTTCATGTAAATTGGCTAAATAATGTGGATTTATCCATTATTTTTGACATTGGAGATTATAAACGGCTTAAGGAAATCAGTAATTATCTTCATAACTCAAAAACGGTTAGTATTGATCATCATCCATCTAAAAGTTGCAATTTCTTCGATTATAAAATTATAGATTCAAATTCACCTGCAACTGGGTTTATGTTGTGGGAATATTTTTATTATCATCTTAATATGAAGGAGTTATCAAAGAATATTTCTGATGCACTATATACGGCTTTGGCAACAGATACTGGTTTTTTTCGATATAGTAACACTACTGCAAAATCGCATACTGTTGCTGCTCATTTAATTGGATGTGGAACAAATCCTTACGAAATTTATAGTCAAGTCCACGAACAGAGGAACCATTCTCAGGTCAAATTGTTAGCAAAAGTAATACAAAATCTTGAATTTTCCGACGATGGAAAATTTAGTTGGTTTACAATCACACAAAATATGTTAAATGAATGCGATGCTATTTTAGAAGATGTTGATGGATTTACTAATTTTTCTAGGTCTATTAATGGAGTCGAAATTGCAGTAATGTTTGTTGAAGTCGATAAACATACTACTAGAATCAATTTCCGATCAAAAGGACAATATTCAATAAACGATATTGCTATAAGACTTGGTGGTGGTGGGCATCAGTTTGCAGCTGGAGCATTAGTTAAAGAAAGAGATTTGCAAGAAGTGAAACTTAATACGATTAGTTTAGTAAAACAAAAATTGTCGGAAAAGAAATGAAAATTCATATTGCAAAAGATGCAGGTTATTGTACAGGAGTTAGAGATGCCGTAAGTTTGGCTTATGAAGCTGCTGATCAATATGGCACAGTATATATGTTGGGTGATATTGTACATAACGAAAAAGTGGTTGCAGACCTTTCGAATTCAGGGGTGCAAGTAGTAAAAGATATCAATGATATTCCTGAGGGAAGTCATGTACTTTTACGAGCACATGGCACCGTTCCTGAAATATGGGAGAGAGCAAGGAAAAAAAATCTCAACATTATTGATGCCACTTGTCCATTAGTGTTGGAAATCCATCAGGAAGTCAAAAAACTTGCAAAAGAAGAACGAACAATCATTGTAATTGGTGATCATCGGCATGATGAAGTTTACGGCATAGCAAGTCAGGTGAAAAATCCAGTTATTGTCAATTCTCCAAAGGAAGCAATGGAGTTAGGCAAAATTAAAAAAGCCGGGATAGTGAGTCAATCGACACAAATGATGGAGAATGTTCAGAATATCATTAGCATTCTTTTGACTAAAGTACATGATTTGCGATTTGTGAATACGATTTGTTATCCGACAAAAAGAAACCAAGAGCAAATAAAAGCACTTGCTGATAAATGCGATGTTGTGATTGTTATTGGATCTTTTACGAGTGCTAATTCAAAGAGGTTGACTCAGTTATCAAAAGAAAAAAATAAAAATTCTTATCAAGTTACAGGAGTAGAAGATATCAACAAAGAGTGGTTTGATAGCGTAGAAGATATTGGTATTTCTGCAGGTGCATCAACACCAGATTATGTGATAGAGGAAGTAAAATTGAAAATTCAACAAATTACAAAGAGGAAAAAATGAAAAAAGGAATTTATGAAGTAAAAGTGGGATTAGCCGAGATGCTTAAAGGTGGGGTTATTATGGATGTTACAACTCCAGATCAAGCTAAAATTGCGGAAGATGCCGGTGCAGTTGCAGTAATGGCTTTAGAACGAATACCTGCGGATATTCGTCGTGATGGTGGTATTTCTCGAATGTCTGACCCATCAATGATTAAAGAAATCCAAGACACAGTATCAATTCCTGTAATGGCTAAATGTAGAATTGGCCACTTTGCTGAAGCACAAATTTTGGAAACTCTCGAAGTTGATTTCATTGATGAGAGCGAAGTATTAACACCAGCTGATGAAAACAATCACATTTACAAACACAATTTTAAAGTACCGTTTGTATGTGGATGCAGAAATTTAGGTGAAGCACTTCGTAGAATCGGAGAAGGTGCATCAATGATACGCACAAAAGGTGAACCTGGCACAGGTAACATTGTTGAAGCTGTTCGGCATATGCGTTCGATTGTAAATGGTATAAACAGAATAAAAACTATGAATAATGATCAACTTATGGCGGAAGCTCGAGATATATCTGCTCCATTTTCTTTAGTAAAAGAAGTAGCTGAAACAGGCAAACTTCCTGTACCAAATTTTAGTGCAGGTGGGATTGCAACTCCGGCAGATGTTTCATTAGTGATGCAACTCGGTGCAGAATCCGTATTTGTTGGTTCCGGTATTTTTAAATCTGAAAATCCTCAAAAAATGGCAATGTCAATTGTACAGGCAGCAACTTACTACGATAATCCTGAAAAATTAGCAGAAATATCAAAAGGTTTAGGAAGTGCGATGAAAGGTCTAGATATGTCGGAAATTCCAGAAGACCAAATGATGCAAGATAGGGGTTGGTAGTGAAAATAGGGGTTTTAGCTCTACAAGGAGATTTTGCAAAACACGAAAGTATACTTCGAGAATTGAATGTTGAAGCAATGCAAATCAAATATCCTGAAGAGCTAAAAATTTGTAGTGGGTTGATTATTCCTGGTGGAGAATCAACAACTATCTCGATGCAGATGGATTATATAGGTATCCGTAAGAAAATTATTGATTTTGCAAAGGAACATCCTGTATTTGGCACTTGTGCAGGTTTGGTAATGCTTTCAACTCAACTTGAGGATTCTCGCATTCAAACCTTAGATTTAATGGATATTACAGTTAGCAGAAACGCTTGGGGACGGCAAGTTCATTCTTTTGTTGATGATGTTTCGTTAAGCTTTAGCAATTCTAAACCATTTGGAGCAGTATTTATTCGAGCGCCAAAAATTGATAAAGTTGGAAATGATATAACAGTCCTAAGTGAATATCAATCTGAACCTGTTATTGTTACAAATGGTAAACATTTAGCGGCATCATTTCATCCTGAATTAGGAAATGACACTAGAATTCATAAATATTTTTTGGAGTTAATAAATGATTGATTATACATACCTTTCTAAAATTGATAGTCCTGATGATTTAAAATCATTAGATGCTAAAACTCTTAAGGTTCTTTCTACAGAACTAACTCATTTCATTCGTTCTACCGTGGAGGAAGTTGGTGGACATTTTGCATCGCCATTGGGAGTTGTGGATTTAGCTATTGCACTTCATTCTGTTTACAATTCCCCTCACGATAAACTCATTTGGGATGTTGGACATCAAGCTTATGCACATAAAATTCTTACAGGAAGACGCGATGTTTTCTCTACATTACGCCAAAAGGATGGAATTAGTGGATATTTGAATCGTTCTGAAAGTCCACACGATATCGTTGGAGCAGGCCACGCAAGCACAGCGATTTCTTCTGCTCTAGGGTTGGCTCATGCTCGAGATAGAAAAAAATCCAATGAGAATATCATTGCGATTGTTGGTGACGGAGCAATGTCAGGTGGATTGTCTTACGAAGGAATAAATAATCTGGGATTTCATCGCACTCAAATGACAATTGTGCTGAATGATAATACAATGTCAATTTCCAAAAGTGTTGGAGCACTTTCTAAATATTTAACAAAAGTCGTTACCAGTCCAGTTTACAATAGGATGAGAAACGATATTTGGAATATAACTGGAAAAGCTCCTACAACTATTTCTCGAATTGTTAGAAAATTGTTAAGAAAAACGGAAGAAGGTGTAAAGGGATTTTTTACTCCAGGCGCTCTGTTTGAGGAACTCGGATTACGATATATAGGGCCTGTTAATGGTCATGATCTAGATGAATTGTTGCGAACTTTTAAAGCTGTTAAAAAGATGCCAAATCCTGTATTAGTTCATGTTTACACTAAAAAAGGAAAGGGATCTGAACTTGCTGAGATTGATTCTACAAAATACTACAGTATGGCAGGTAATCGAAAAAAGACAGAGAAACCCGCACCTGATTATTCTCAAGTATTTGGCTCATCTGTTGTTAAACTTGCTGAGAAAAACGACAAAATTATTTGTGTAACTGCTGCAATGGAGGTGGGTACAGGGATGTCAACTTATGTTAACAAATTCCCTAAGCGATATGTGGATGTTGGTATTGCCGAAGGTCACGCTGTAACCTATGCTTCCGGACTTGCTATAGAAAAATACAGACCAATTGTTGCAATTTATTCTACATTTTTTCAGCGAGCGATTGACAACATATTCCATGATGTTCTTCTTCAGGATTTACCAGTTATTTTTTGTATGGATCGAGCTGGAGTCGTTGGTCAAGATGGCCCAACTCATCACGGAATATTTGATATTTCTCTACTCAGAATGTTTCCGAATATCGTAATTACTGCACCAAAAGATGGTGATGAAATGAATGATCTATTAGCTACAGCTTTATCTCAACAAAAACCATTTTCAATTCGATATCCAAAGGACACTTCTTACAGATTTGATGAAAATCGTGAATCTAAAGTAATAAATGTAGGCGAGTGGGAAGTTTTAAATGAAGGAAGTAATGTTGCAATTTTGGCTGTAGGAAGCATGGTTGAAATTGCACAAAATAGTTTAAAGAAGATCAAAGAAATTCTTGGTTTCACTCCTACTGTGGTTAATGCGAGGTTTATCAAACCGATGGACGAGAATTTACTAAAAGAAGTGTTATCAAAGTATGAATCTATTTTAACTATTGAGGAAGGGTCGTTGATTGGTGGATTTGGTTCTGGAGTTGTTGATTTTGCAAAAGGGATAAAATCAAACAGCAACATTCTTACTATGGGAATTCCTGATAATTATGTTGAACATGCAACTCGATCTGAATTGTTAGATATACTTCAATTGAATACAGCTGGAATAATCAATAAACTTAAAGAGTTTAACTCTGCAAAATAATGAAGAAAAATTTCGAAATATCTAAGGATAAGTGGCAAGATCAGATTGATAATTCTAAAACAAGAGATTATAATTTTGATACCGTTTCAGGTGAACACATTGATGAATGTTATTTTCCTAATTCTGCTGATAATGAATATATGGAGAAGATTGGTTTTCCTGGAGAATATCCATATACTCGTGGGATTCATCCAAATTTATACCGTGGCAGGTTGTGGACTATGCGTCAGTTTGCTGGGTTTGGAACACCAAAAGAAACAAACGAAAGGTTCAAATTCCTTCTAGAACACGGTCAAACTGGTTTATCCGTTGCCTACGATATGCCAACATTAATGGGATATGATGCTGATCATGAGTTCGCTCTTGGAGAAGTTGGTAAATGTGGTGTAGCAGTTAGTTCTTTAGCAGATATGGAAACTCTCTTTGATGGAATAAATCTTGGAGAAGTCAGTGTATCTCAAACCATAAATGGTCCTGCAGTAATTTTATTGGCATTTTATATTGCAGTTGCAGAAAAACAAGGTGTTGATATTTCCATACTTCGAGGAACACTACAAAACGATATTTTGAAAGAGTACATTGCTCAAAAGGAGTGGATTTATCCTCCGGAAGAATCTATGCGAATAATTACGGATATGATTGAATATTGCACAGAATATCTTCCTAAATATAATACGATTTCTGTTAGCGGTTATCATATTCGTGAAGCTGGATCTACTGCAGCACAAGAATTAGCATTTACATTAGCAGATGGTTTTGCGTATATAGAACATGGAATTGCACGAGGAATGGATGTGGATGATTTTGCTCCTAGAATATCTCACTTTTTCAACTCTCATTTAGACTTTTTCGAAGAAATTGCAAAATTCAGAGCCGCAAGAAGGATTTGGTCGCGTCGTATGAAAGAAAAATATGGTGCAAAAAATCCAAAATCCTGGTTACTAAGATTTCATACCCAAACTGCTGGTTGTTCTCTGACTGCTCAACAACCCGAGATAAATATCGCTAGAACTGCTTTTCAAGGATTAGCTGCAGTTTTGGGAGGTACTCAATCTCTTCACACAAATTCTATGGATGAAACCTTAGCACTTCCGACTGAGAAATCTGTAGAAATTGCTCTAAGAACACAACAATTAATTGCCTACGAAACAGGAGTTGCAAATATCGTTGATCCTCTTGGTGGTTCTTGGTTTATTGAAAAATTAACCGACCAAATGGAAGAAAAAGCAGAAGATTATTTCAATAAAATTGAAGAATTGGGTGGAGTTATTCCGGCAATTGAACAGGGATTTATGCAAAGAGAAATTGCTGATGCTGCATCATCCTACCAAAAATTGGTTGATGAGAAAAAACGAGTTGTTGTCGGTGTAAATCGTTTTGTTAGAAAAAATGAGAAAATTGAAATACCACTTCTGAAAATTGGACCAGAAGTTGAAGAAAATCAGATAAGCAATTTGAAACATATTAAAGAAATTCGAGATTCTAAAAAAGTAACGGAAAAATTAAAAGAAATAGAAAACGCTTGCAGAAATAATGAAAATATAATGTTCTCATTGATTGAAGCAGCGAAAGAATATGCTACTCTTGGAGAAATAGTTGACTCTATGAAATCCGTTTTTGGTGAATGGCAAGAAAAAACAGTGATTTAATGAAAATTGTAGCTGACTTACATATTCATTCTACTATGTCCGATGGAAAATTAACTCCATTAGAAATTGTTACTGAGTGTATTGAAAGAGGTTTATCACATTTTTCAGTTACAGATCACGATACTATAAAACAGACTCCAATAATTAAAGATATATTGAGTCAAAAACAATATGATGTTAAGTTTGTACCAGGCGTTGAAATCTCCAGCTTCTTTCAAAATTCATCAATACACCTTTTGGTTTACAATATTGATGAGAATTCTGAACCAATAGTAAAACTACTAAATAATCTTCAAAACGAAAGAATAAAAGTTATTGAAGATATGGGAATAAAATTAAATAAACTAGGATATTCAATTGACTATAGTAAAATTATTGACACAATTCCTAATCCCGGTCGTCCACATTTAGCAGATTTACTAATTAGAAACGGTTATTTTTCAACAACTAAAGAAGTTTTTGATAAATTGCTAGGTTATGATAAACCAGCGTATGTTTCTAAAAACAAACCGCATTTAACAGAAGTTGTTAGTAAAGTTAGAGAGTCAGGTGGATTTTCATCATTGGCTCATATAGGGTTGTATTGGGATATTGACAAAATAAAAGATTTTGATGAAATTCCATTAAACGGAATTGAAGTGTACCATCCCGAACATGATTTTGGGGCGACACAGAAATTGTTAGAGTATGCTAAATATCGCAATCTTGTTGTTACAGGAGGATCTGATTTCCACAGTTATAATGTAGATAAATATGGTGAAATTGCTGAGTTTGGTTTGAATTCTCTTGAAATCGATGCATTTGTAAGGCATTTATAAAAGTGATAGATTTTCATAATCATATAATCCCTGGTGTTGATGATGGAGCAAACGATTTGCTTGAAACAAAAGAAATGCTATTGCACGCTATTTCTCAAGGCATTACGGATGTAATTGCAACTCCTCATTTACAAAACCCAAGATTTGATGACAAACAAATTACTGATAATGATATTTTGACTTCATATCATGAGTTGGTTGATTATATTGATAGTCAAAAAATAGCGATTAAGATTCATCTCAGTGCGGAAGTATTTTTCCTTCCGAACTTGATAAAATTGACAAATCATCCATTTGCAACATTAGGAAATGGTAGATATTTGCTAATAGAATTCCATCACGCTATAATTCCGTTGAGTTTCAAAACGGAGGTAATCAAACTACTTGATGCCGGTGTGATTCCAATAATTGCACATCCTGAAAGGTATATTCAAATTCAAGATGATTTTAATAACGCAATAAGATTGCATAAGTTAGGGAGTATTTTTCAGATTGATACCGGAAGTATTTTAGGACATTATGGAACTAAAGTTCAAAAAACAGCAATTAAGTTTCTATCAGCAGGATTAGTTAATTTTGTTGGTTCGGATGCGCATAATTCACGAAATCGTAATTTTTGTTTGGAGCCAGCTATGAAAAAATGCGAACAATATTTTGGTCACGATGCAGAAATATTAGTTAATGATAATCCATTACGACTGCTTGCTGGAAAAGATATTATTTCATTAAAAAAGAAAAAATCGTGGTTTAGTATAAAATAAAAGTAGAGGTTTAACATAGAGATTCAAATTAAAAAAATTGTTAATGGTTCTTTCCAAGAGAATGCTTTTATTGTAAAGGAAATCGAGACTTCCTCGGCTGTTCTTATAGATCCCGGTTCTGAACCGGAAAGGTTGTTAGATGAGCTTTCCGAACTAAAATGTAATTTAAAAGCGATACTATGCACACACGGTCACATTGATCATATTGGTGCTGTTTCAGAAATTAAACAAGCAACTTCAGCACCGTTTTACATCCATCAAGGTGATGAATACTTAGTCAAAAGTTCAGCAGAATACAGTCAGTATTTTGGAATAGCACCATCAAAAGTTCCTGAAGTAGATAATTTTTTATCTTCTGATGATATTTTAACATTTGGAAAGATACAAATTGAAGTTATCGAAACTCCTGGACATACGCCTGGTGGTGTTTGTTTTATGATTGGTAATCATCTTTTTACTGGAGACACATTATTTCATGAATCTATTGGTAGAACGGATCTTCCTGGTGGAAATTATGAACAAATTATCAAATCTATCAAAAATAAATTAATGAATTTAGATAACGATTTGATTGTGTATCCAGGACATGGTCAGGATTCAACGATTGTTAACGAAAGAAAATTCAATCCATTTCTCACATGATGCAACGACATAAACTAGAGGAGTTAATTTACGGTAAAATTGTATCTTTTGCATCTAAGGATAATTTAGAGCGAACATCAATACGCATTTTGCTAGCGTTATCTGGTGGTATGGACAGTATGGTTCTATTTGATGTAATTCTCAATTTATCTAAAAAATATCAATTTGAAATTGGGATTGCACATGTTAATCACGGAATTCATAAAAATGCAAATAAATCTGAGGAATTCTGCAGAACTTTTGCAGAAAAGAACAATTGTAACTATTATTCAACTAAACTCAATCCACCTGGAAAAAATCAATCTATCGAAGAATGGGCAAGAAATAAACGGTATTTGTTTCTAAAAAAGATTGCAAAGGATAATCAGTATCATTGGATATTTACAGCTCACCATGAAGATGACCAAATCGAGACTATATTTATGAGGAAAATCCAAAAGCACAAACATTGGATTTCTTTAATTGGCATCCGAGAGGAAATGGAGAACATCAGAAGACCAATGTTAAATGTGTCTAAACAGGATATTTTGCAATATGCACACTATAACAGTATTCGTTGGATTGAAGATCCTACGAACATTGATCAAGTTTATTTTCGAAATAAAATTCGGCATAATCTTCTGCCAAAAGAAATACAAAATAATCCCGATTTGCGAACACAATTGTTGAGATTAAGTAAAACAGCATCAATTAAATTTGAAGAGCTTAAAAAAGTTACACTTGAAGCTGAAAAATCTGCTCTCTTTGAAATTGGCAAAAACAGAGATTATTATTCAATTGATAAAGATGACTTTTGTAAATATAAAAGTGATGTAAAAAAATTGTTAATTCAATCGTTATCAAAAAGGACATTTTCCAAATTGCAGTTAGAACTGTCAAATGATAATTGGAACACATTTTTTCAATTTATTGAAAAATCTACAACGGGGAAAATATTTAAATTAACAAATGACATCTCTTGTCTTCTTGACAGATCATTAATGGTTATTTTTGTAAACAACAGCAAAAAATTATCGAAATTAAATTTAATGAGTGAAGAGACACATAATTGGGGAAATAATAGATTTTCAGTCAAATCTATTCACAATTTTGTTAAATCTGATGATAAATATTTAATGATAGCTCCATCACAGATGAAATTGTATGTTCGTATTTGGGAAGATGGAGATTTTATTATATCTTACAATAGTCGTAAAAAAGTAAAACTAAGTGATTTGTTTATAAATAACAAATTATCACGATTAGAAAAACAAAAATATCCAGTAATTGTAGATGATAGTGATACTGTTTGTTGGGTTCCAGGTATATTACACGGTGTGGTTGACGGAATATCAAAATCAAAGCAACTGAAGGAAATTAGATGGGAAGAACATTGAGAAAAACATTAACTGTTCCAAAAGGATATATTAACGAAGGAAAAGAAATACGAGAAATAATCACGGAAAAAGAGATATACAACAAAGTTAAAGAACTTGCTGCAGAAATATCAAAATGTTATGCCGGAAAAATTCCAATTATCATTGGGGTTCTTAATGGATCTTTTATGTTTATGGCTGATCTTGTTCGTAATCTTTCAATTGATTTTGAAGTAGATTTCATAAAAATATCTTCCTATGGTAGTTCAACAAAATCATCAGGAACAGTTAGATTACTCAAAGATATAAGTGCTGACATTACAGGAAGAGATATAATTGTTGTTGAAGATATAATTGACAGTGGCTTAACTATTGAATTTATCAAGCACCGCTTAGAGGAAGCCGGGACAAAGTCTGTTAAGTTCGCAACATGCTTATATAAATCTAATGTAGCTAAACAAAGTTTTGATATTGATTTTATTGGATTTAACATACCTGATAAGTTTGTTGTTGGATATGGACTTGATTTTGACCAAAAATTTAGAGGATTATCATCAATTTACGCATTTGAAGAGGAAGTATAAATGACACAAAATAAGAAAAAAACGAACAAGATACAAAGACCAGAACAAAGAAATAAGAAAAATGTAAAAGGAACCAATAAGAAACAAACTTTATGGAAATCAGCAGGACGAAATTTCTTCATTTGGGTAATCATCATTATTGCAGCTTTTAGTATTGCACGATTTTTATCGTCAGAAACAGAACCTAAGAGTGTATCATTTACAGAATATCAGGAATTCGTAGATAATGGATTAGTAACTTCAGCTGAGGTTATTGGAAGCACTTTTGTTGGTACATTTAAAGAACCTGTCGAAGAAAATTTCGGTAAAATTACCAGAAAATATGACAAGTTTGTAACAGTACTTCCTTTTGTTGATAGTGAAGTAACAAAAAAGTGGGATGAGCAAGGAATTTCATATCGCTTTAAAGATCAAACAATGGGACTACTCGATTATTTAATTCAATTTTCTCCATGGATTTTGTTAATATTCTTTTGGTTCTATTTGATGAGAAGAATGCAAGGTGGCGGTGGACAGAATGGTATATTTAATTTTGGAAAAAGTAGAGCTAGAATTATTTCACCGGATAGCTCAAAAGTTACATTTGATGATGTAGCTGGTTGTGATGAAGCAAAAGTAGAATTACAAGAAATTGTAGAATTTCTCAAGAGTCCTAAAAAATTCCTAAAACTAGGGGCAAAAATACCTAAGGGTGCTTTATTGCTTGGTCCTCCGGGTACAGGAAAAACACTTCTTGCCAGAGCAATAGCTGGGGAGGCAGATGTTCCATATTTCAGCATAAGTGGTGCTGAATTTGTAGAAATGTTTGTTGGAGTTGGTGCAAGTCGTGTTAGAGATTTATTCGACCAAGCAAAGAAGAATGCTCCCAGTATAATTTTCATTGATGAGATGGACGCAGTTGGCAGACATCGTGGGGCTGGCCTCGGAGGAGGCCATGACGAACGAGAGCAAACTCTAAATCAGATTTTAGTTGAGATGGATGGTTTTGAGACAGATGATAATGTGATTCTTTTAGCTGCTACAAATCGCCCTGATGTTTTAGATAAAGCTCTTCTTCGCCCAGGGAGATTTGATAGGCAAATTGTTGTTGACGCACCAGGAATCGATGGAAGGGAAGCAATATTCAAAATTCATACCAGAAGAATCCCTTTATCAGATGATGTGGATCTGAAAACATTGGCAAAGGGTACTCCTGGATTAGTAGGAGCTGACTTGGAGAATTTAGCTAATGAGGCTGCTTTATTAGCAGCAAGGAGAGATAAGAAATCTGTAACAATGTCTGATTTTGAAGATGCTAAGGATAAAGTAATGATGGGTGTTGAACGCAAAAGTATGATTTTAACACCAGAAGAACGCAAAGTAACAGCTTATCATGAAGCTGGACATTCTTTAGTAGCATACTTTACAGAGTATTCAGATCCTGTCCATAAGATTTCTATTATTCCAAGGGGACGAGCATTAGGGATAACTTCACAACTTCCAGACAATGAAAAACACAATTATTCACGAAACTATTTATTAGCTCGTTTAGATGTTCTTATGGGCGGTCGTACTGCTGAAAAAATAGTAATTAAGGATTTGTCTACTGGTGCAGGAAATGACATTTCTGTGGCTACAGATATTGCTCGTAGGATGGTTTGCGAATGGGGACTAAGTGATAGAATTGGCCCTCTAACTTTCGGTAAGAAACAAGAGGAGGTGTTCCTTGGTAGAGAAATCTCACATTCTAGGGATTATAGTGATGATATATCTACCGTTATCGATGAGGAAATTTCACTATTTGTAAAAGATGCTGAAAATAGGGCTGAGAAAATTCTTAGAGATAATATTGAGATTTTACATAATTTAGCTAATGCACTCTTAGAATATGAAACTATCTCGGGTGATAATATGGAAAAAATAATAAATGGGAAACCTATTCAAGTTCAACCTGTTGAGGAACCCAAAAAACGCAAAAGAAAGAAAATCGCAAAAAAGACAACAAATAAGAATTCAAAAACAAAAAATACTGTAGGTTAACGCTTTGATGAATGAATTTAACTAGACACATATTAGAAAAATCTAGAACTAAAGTAATGGGTATTTTGAATCTTACACCTGATTCTTTCTACGATGGCGGGAAATACAGTATTGATAATGTAAATCAACATATAAAGGATATGATTCAATGTGGTGCTGATATTATTGATGTAGGTGCCGAATCATCTAGACCAGGAGCAAACCCTATAAGTTTCGATGAGGAAATTAGTAGATTAGATCCAGTTTTTGAGTTACTATCGTCGTATAATATTTTATTTTCCATAGATACCAATAAACCAGAAGTTGCCCGTATAGCAATCCAGAAAGGTTTTGATATAATTAATGATATAACTGGAGGTGGCGAATCTGGTGGAATGTTTAAGGTTGCAGCAGAGTTCAATGTACCGATTATCATTATGCACATGCTTGGTAATCCTTTGACAATGCAAAATAAGCCTATCTACGACGATGTAATTGATGATATAAAGAAATATTTCTGTCATCAAATTAAATTAGCTCAATTATTTGGAGTAAAAGACAAGAATATTATTTTGGATCCTGGAATTGGTTTTGGTAAAGATATGTCAGATAATATTGAAATAGTTAATCGATTACAGGAAATAAAATCTCTTGGATATTCCGTATTAATTGGAACTTCTAGGAAATCATTTCTTCAATTAGATGATGATAAACCAATCGACAGACTTCCCGCAAGTATTAGTTCAATGACTTTAGCAATTACAAATGGTGCAGATATTGTTAGAGTTCACGATGTAAAAGAAAGTTGCAAGTCTACAAGAATCACTGATAGATTTACCAGTAAAATAGAGGTAAATTAAATAGTCAAATGGAGAACTTAAAATGAATTCTTTAAAACGCTTGTTTTTGTTATTTGTACTTACATCGATTTCTATCGGGACTATTTGCTTTAGTCAAGATATTACTTCTTTTCCAGATAAACCCCAAAGTAGTAGCTACATCATTCCTGAGGATCCAAGTCTACATTTACCAGTTAATATTTGGGGACATGTAAAAAAACCAGGACAGTTTTTAATTCCATATACTTCTAATGTTGATTTGGTCTCATTATTATCATTAGCTGGAGGTCCACTTCCAGGAGCAAAATTAAATAAAATTCTATTAGTAAGAGAAAGATATCAAGATGATAATTCTCAAATTGTTTATGAAATCGATCTAAGAGAATTTTTAGAAACAGGTGATAGAACTACTGTTCCACTTATTGAGCCAAATGATACAATTCTAATCGAACAATCATTTTGGAGTTCTATGAAGCAAAATTCAAGTTTTATACAGACGCTTCTTTATATTTCTACAACTGCATTACAAATACATCAGATGACGAAGAATTAACAATGGACATTGATCATCTTAAAGAACAATTTGAAACATCAAAAGTAAAGTATATCGAACTTAGGGGGTATCTTTGACAGAGATTTACTTAATTCAGAGATAGCAGAACTCCAAAAAAGAACACTCGAAACAGGTTTTTGGGACGACAACAGAAAAGCGCAATTTATTACTAAGAAAATCAGCAGTTTAGAAAATGAGCTCAAGATGTGGCAAGAGCTTGAGAATAAGTATTCAGAAGTTGAAATTCACTTTGAGTTGTTAGAATCTGAAGGTAAACCTGACTCTGAAATAGGAATTGCATTAAATTCTTTCTTAAAGTTCCTAGAGTATGTTGAATTACGGAAAATGCTAAATAATCATGATGATCATCGAGGAGCAATTTTAACAATACATCCTGGTGCTGGAGGAACTGAATCTCAAGATTGGGCAAATATGTTGTATCGACTATATATGCGTTGGTGTGAGCGATCTAATTTTAAAACAACAGTTATGGACTATCAACCTGGAGATGAAGCAGGATTGAAAGATGTTTCTGTCGAAATTTCTGGAGAGTACGCTTATGGCTATCTGAAAGCAGAGGCTGGAGTTCACCGATTAGTAAGAATTTCTCCGTTTGATAGTAATTCAAGAAGGCATACATCATTTGCTTCAGTGTTTATTTATCCGCTTATTGATGATGATGTAGAAATTGAGATACTAGATAAAGAAATCCGTATAGATACATATCGTGCAAGTGGAGCTGGTGGTCAACATGTAAATAAAACTGATTCTGCAGTGCGAATTACTCATATTCCAACAAATATTGTTGTTCAGTGTCAAAATGAAAGGAGCCAACTTAAAAATAAGAATACAGCAATGAAAATGCTAAAAGCTAAGCTTTATAAAAAAATACTTGAAGATAAAGCATCAGAGCAACAAAAACTTGAAGAACAGAAATTGGATATTGGATGGGGAAGTCAAATTAGGTCATATATTTTTCATCCGTATAATTTGGTCAAAGATCATAGGACTAAAGAAGAAACAGGGAACATTCAATCAGTTATGGATGGTGAAATAAACTCATTCATCAGGGCTTATCTATTAATGAATATGGAGAAAACAACAAGTGTCAACCGAACATAAAAGTTTAAAACAAATTATTAATTTTCGATTAGAAAAATTAGCAGATATTAGGGAATCTGGATTTAATCCTTATCCTCATAATTATAACAAAACTCACACAGCTGAAGAAATTCTAATATCGTATGAGACTTTTGAGGGGAAATCGATTTCTATTGCCGGTAGGATTGTAGCAATGAGAAAAATGGGGAAGGCAAGTTTTTTCCATATTCAAGATGAAACCGGAAAAATTCAGATGTATATTAAACGAGACAATGTTGGAACAGAACTTTACAACAATCTCTTTAAGAAATTGGATTTGGGAGATATCGTAGGGATTGAAGGTATAGTATTCAAGACTAAAACAGAAGAGACATCTATAAATGTTGAACAGTTAACATTATTATCCAAAAATATTAGACCTTTACCAAATCTTAAAGAAAAAGATGGAGAAGCTTTCAACGCATTTGATGATAAAGAACACAGATATCGTAATCGTCACTTGGATTTGATTGCTAATCCAGATGTAAAATTAGTATTTCAAACAAGAGCAAGGATAATAACATTATTAAGAAATTATCTTGATAATAAAGGATTCGTTGAAGTGGAAACTCCGGTTTTACAATCAATTTATGGAGGAGCTTCTGCACGGCCATTTACAACTTATCATAATACACTTGACCAAAACTTATTTTTACGAATTGCAGATGAGTTATATTTGAAAAGATTGATTATAGGTGGATTTGATAAAGTCTATGAAATTGCTAAAAATTTCAGAAATGAAGGTATGGATAAAAATCATAATCCTGAATACACTTCACTTGAGTATTATCAAGCTTATGCTGATGTTCACGATGTGCTGAAGCTTACAGAAAGAATGATAAGAGAAACAGCAAAAGCAATTGGTAAATTGCATGTAAAATTCGGTAAATATGAGATTGATTTATCTAAACCGTTTGAACAAAAATCAATGGCAGAATTATTGAAAGATAAGACAAAAAAAGATGTATTCTCTATGAATCGAGAAGAATTACAGAAATTGGTTAAATCGTATAATATTGATGTTGAAGACAAAATGAACTATGGTCAACTATTTGATAAATTGTTTGGAGAAATTGTTGAACCAGATTTAATTCAACCAACATTTGTTATGGATTATCCCAAAGAAATTTCTCCATTAGCAAAAGAAAAACGCGGTGAAGATAGCAAAATTGTTGAGCGATTCGAATTATTCATTGGAGGTATGGAATTTGCAAATGCCTTTACAGAACTGAATGATCCTATAGAACAACGAAAACGATTGGAAGAACAAGCAAAACTTAGAGAATTGGGCGATGATGAAGCTCAAGTTGTAGATGAAAACTTTCTTCAAGCTGTAGAATATGGCATGCCTCCAACTGGAGGTGTCGGTATTGGTGTAGATAGACTCGTTATGTTGTTAACTGAACAAACTTCTATAAAAGATGTTCTACTATTTCCTGCTATGAGACCTGAGGTTTAGTGACAGTTTATAGGAAAATAGCATTTCGCCAACTTAGAGCCAAACATTCCTTTGGTTTTATTTCATTCACATCAATTTTAAGTATTATCGGATTGTTGCTGGGAGTAGCATTTCTAATAATGATATCTGCATTTTCTAATGGATTTTCATCTGCTATCGAGGATAAGTTATCTAGTCTTGATGGACATCTGCGTATTCAAAAATATAATGGATACGAATTAGTAGATGAAAATGATTTATCATATTTAGATTCTCTTCTTCATTCCAATTTGGAATTTGCATCAATGACCCCATATATAGAAAAACGAGTAATGGTTCGCAAAGGAAATGCAACAGAAGGACTTATGATTTATGGTATTGAGCAAAATTCTTTGCAAACGATATTTGGATTAGAAAAATTTATAATTGAAGGCAAAACTACATTTACAAATCCAAATAGCATAATTATTGGTAATGAACTTGCAAAACAACTTGAGGTAAACATCGATGATAAACTTGTTTTATTTGATATTGAAAAACTCATTTCTGAAAATTTAGTCATAGCTAATAATTATATTGTCTCAGGTATTATAAAAACTGGATTTCCAGAATATGATAAACTATTAGCATTTGTTTCATTTGAAGGTATTGATTTGCTCTTTGGAAATACTAAAAAGTATGATGGCGTCATTAGTAATTTCACTAAACCAGAACAAATTGCTAAAGTAGATGAGGTTATAGCAAACAATTTAGATTTTCCGTTTTCTACAACAACTTGGAAAGAACGACATGCAAACCTATTTGAATGGCTAAATATCTATGATATACCTATTTTGCTGTTGATGGTTTTTATAATTATAGTTGCTGTGTTTAATATTTCGGCAACTTTGTGGATGATTGTAGTAGAAAAAAGCAAGAATATTGGGATTCTATTAACAATGGGATTTAACCAAATGGAGATTAGAAAAATATTCTTGTTAGAGGGTTTGATAATTGGAGGAATTGGTTCTTTGTTCGGATTGTTTTTTGCAATATTGGTTCTTTTCTTCCAAGCTAAATACCATTTTATAAGTTTATCTTCAGATATATATTTTATGGATTATCTCCCTGTTAAAATGTCTCTTAAATCTCTAATTATGTACCCAGTATTTGCTATATTATTAACACTAATAGCGTCCAGCATTCCTTCTTTTCGAGCTTCTAAAGTAGAACCAGCAGAAGCTGTGAGGTATGAATGAACTTTTATAGCTTTGTTTATAAATTTATTTCTCGAAAAGGAAATTCGTCTCGTTTCAATTGGACTATGATGTTTCCTTTGATTGGAGTTGTGATTGGGTGTATCCTTGTTACACTGACTTTTGCAATTATGGATGGTATGGAAAAGAAGATTTTTACAACACTTAGAGAATTTTCATCTCCTGCAAAAATTATTATTAATAAGTCTAACAAAAATCAATTAACAAATATTGAAGAATTTCTCGAACAAAACCAGATTGAATATTATAAATCAATTGAAAGAAATGGAATATTGTCGAATGGTCAGGAATACAGATTTGCAAAAATTCGTGCAGTTGATAAATTAGAGAAATATCTTAAATCAATCAACTTGAAAAATGATAATACTATTTCTGAATACAAAGAAAGTTATGCAATTTTAGGCAATGCGTTGGCAATGCGGTTGAATTTAGAAATTTATGATGAAATTAAACTAATTTCTCCATTGGACATTAACTTAATTACGGGAATTCCACCATACAAAACAGTTTATCTTTATGATACTTTTGGACTGAATATTTTGGATTACGATATCAATTATGCATTTGTTTCGTACAAAACAGGTACTGAAATGTTTAAATATTCAATAAACGAAACATTGCTTTTGAATGAAGAATTTGAAATTAGCGTATTGAATAATTTCAAAAGAGAATTTCCCAATATTGAGTATCAAACTTGGAAAGATAAACAGCAAAAATTAATATCTGCAATGAAATTGGAAAAACTAGCATATTCTACATTTGGTTTTTTAATTGTATTTATTGCGGGTTTTAATTTACTATCTATGATGAGTTTGTCCGTTATGCAAAAAATTTCACAAATTGGAATACTGAAAACAATTGGTTATTCCAATAAAAGAATTTCAAAGATATTTATCATCCAAAGTTTTGTTACTGGAATTTTAGGTGGGTTACTTGGAGTTGGAGCAGGGGTAGTGCTAATTAAATTGGAAACTAAGTACCGTTTTCTGAAAGTTATTTTTGATACTTTTCCTCTAAAAGAATTTCCCTTAATTTTATCGTATGAAAAAATAGTAATGGTATTTCTTGTTTCAGTTATGCTAATTCTGATTTCCGGAATTTATCCAGCTTATAAGTCAGCAAAATTAAATCCAATTAAATCAATAGATTATATAAAATGAAACTAATAGCAAAAAATATTACAAAATCTTACATAACTCAAGCAGGTAAAGTTGATGTTCTTACTGGGATTGATTTAAATGTAAAAGAAGGAGAAATTGTAGCAGTTATGGGACCTTCTGGAGCAGGAAAATCCACTCTGCTTCATGTTATAGGAACTTTAGATAGTTTTGATAATGGACATTTAGAAATTGATGGGCAGATTATTAGCAATAATCAAAACGAATTGTCAAAAATAAGAGCAACTAAGCTAGGTTTTGTGTTTCAATTTCATCACTTATTACCAGAATTTACAGTTCTAGAGAACTTGATTATTCCTCAAATGCTGTTGCATTCCGACCACAAAAAAGCTGAAATGCGAGCAATGGAATTGTTAAACTTAGTAAATTTGTCAAATAGGTCTATGCATTATCCATCCCAAATATCAGGTGGTGAAAAACAAAGAGTTTCAGTTTTGCGAGCATTAGTAAATAGACCCAAAATTATAATTGCAGATGAACCTACAGGGAATCTAGATGTAGAAAATAGTAACCTACTTTTGCATCTAATTAGTGAATTAAGTAGAAAGTTCAAACAGTCATTTGTAATTGCAACTCATGATAAATCTGTTGCTGAAATTGCAAATAGAACATTAGTTCTAGATAATGGAAAACTCAATCACAAGAAAATTGGTTAAAACACTATGAAAGAAAATTTTACACACAAAGTTCAACTTATCATAAAGTATGCTAAGGATGAAGCAATTAGACTAGGTCATAATTATATTGGTTCTGAACATTTACTTTTGGGATTAATAAAAGAAAGTCAGTGCAAAGCTATAACATTGTTGATGACATTGGGATGTGATTTAACAGAAATGCGTGATATTATTGAAAAATTGACAAATACTCAAAGTGATACTTCCTCATCAGGTAAGACTCCTTTTACAAGAAGGAGTGAACGCATTTTAAGAGAAACCATTAGTGAAGCAAAGAAACTTGGGCAAAATGTTGCTAACGATATACACCTACTTCTTGCGATTGCTCTAGAAAAAGAAGGATTAGCTTACGATATATTAACACAGTACTCTATAGATTACGATTTACTGCTTACTTATATTGGGTCTTCTAAGCAACACAAGATAGCTAGCAAAGAAAAAACTTCACCATCTTCCACGCCAACTCTTGATAAATTTAGTCGTGATATTTCTTTGCTTGCCATTAATGGACATTTAGATCCTGTAATTGGTAGAAATATTGAAATTGAACGAGTTGCTCAGATATTATCACGCAGGAAGAAGAATAATCCAGTATTAATTGGGGAACCTGGTGTTGGTAAAACTGCAATTGTAGAAGGACTCGCTATTAGAATTTTGGAAAAGACAGTCCCACGAGTTTTATGGAATCAACGAGTTATTGTTTTGGACATTGCAGGACTAATTGCTGGTACTAAATATCGTGGACAGTTTGAAGAAAGAATGCGAGCTTTAATGCTGGAACTTGAAAAAGCTTCGGATATAATAATTTTTATTGATGAGTTGCATACACTAGTTGGAGCTGGAAGTGCGACTGGATCTTTAGATGCTGCAAATATGTTTAAACCTGCTTTGGCTCGAGGAGAAATCCAAATTGTTGGAGCAACAACTATGGATGAATACCGACAATATATTGAAAAAGATGGAGCTTTAGAAAGACGATTTCAGAAAATTATAGTAAATTCTCCATCAATTAAGGATTCAAAGAGAATCCTTGAAGGTTTGAAGAAAAAATACGAGGATCATCATCAAATTAGTTATTCTGATGAATCAATAGAAGCTTGTGTAGAACTTAGTGAACGATATATCACAGATAAATTTTTACCAGATAAAGCTATTGATGTAATGGATGAAGTCGGTGCAAGAGTTAGAATTTCTAATGTCTTTGTACCTGATTCAGTAGTGAAACTTGAGAAAAAAATTTTAGAACTTAAGAAATCCAAAGAAAAAGCTATTATTAAACAGAAGTTCGAGGAAGCTGCTGATCTTAGAGATCAAGAAAGAAAACAAATAGCCAAACTTCAAAATCTACAAAATGATTTAAACAAAAACGAAACTGAAAATCGTCCTATTGTAACTGAAGATGAAGTTGCCAATGTAGTCAGTATGATAACTGGAATTCCAATGAATAAAGTTGCTGAATCCGAGTCGTCTCTTTTGTTAAATATGGCTAAAGCACTCAAAGGTAATATTGTTGGTCAAGATGAAGCAATTTCAAAATTATCACAATCTATTTTACGAGCTCGCGCAGGATTTAAAAATCCGATTCATCCTATCGGCTCATTTATGTTTTTAGGTCCAACTGGTGTAGGTAAAACAGAACTTGCAAAAGTTCTTGCTAAATATTTGTTCAGCGATGAAGAAGCATTAGTTAGGATTGATATGTCCGAGTATATGGAAAGATATAATGTTTCAAGATTAGTTGGAGCTCCTCCAGGTTATATTGGCTACGAAGAAGGTGGACAACTAACAGAAAAAGTTCGCCGAAATCCATATTCTGTAGTTCTATTTGATGAAATAGAAAAAGCACATCGAGATGTTTTTAATATTTTATTGCAGATACTAGATGAAGGTCGCATAACAGATAGTTTAGGCAGGAAAATTGATTTTAGAAATACGATTATAATTCTAACTTCAAATATTGGGACTCAAAATATAAGTTCTTCGACGATCGGTTTTACTAGTGACATAAACAAGAAACAAATGGATGTTGATTCAGAAATTTTAGATGAAGTGAAAAAAATCTTCAAACCTGAATTTCTAAATCGTTTAGATGATTTAATTGTATTCAGTAGATTATCTAAAGAAAATATGTTCAAAATTGTAGATTTGCAACTAGAAGATATTAGATTAAATTTGCAATCAAAAGGTGTTAAGTATAGAATTTATAAATCTGCAAAGGAACTATTAATTAGGGAAAGTGATCATCGTCAGTGGGGTGCTCGTTCGCTTCGCAGGGTAATTCAGAATAGAGTTGAAAATGTGATTTCGGAGAAATTTCTAAAAAAAGAGTTTGTTGATGGTGGCAAAATAATAATCAAAGCGAACAAAGAAGATCTGACATTTGAACAAATTGAACTAACTACTAAGAAAAAGAGGAAATTAGATATTCATGCAGAAAAGTAAAGTTACTTTCTCTTTAGAATATTATCTGCCTTTTCTAGGAGGTCTTACTTTTCTTCGTCTCTTATGTGATCGTTTTTTCTTCACTTCGTCATTGAGTATTACTATTCCATCTGAATTAGTGAAGCTATATTCTGCATTAAAGTTTTGGATGTCTAAAATCAACTTTGGTTCAAAATTAGTGACTTTAGAACCAGTAGCGTGCTGACTACTTCCAAAGCAGAATACTATATAAACAAAAACAAATATGATGATATTTAATGATAATCTCATACAGTATAATAACACTTAAATTCGGATTGAAATTTGATGTGCATCACATTATTATACATTTTTTATACATTATTGAGTCTTTGAGAGTAACTATAGACATAAGTAAATTAACTTATTAGTATGAAACAACATTTTATAATTAGATCAAATCATCGAAATAGGATTATTTTGATTCCATTAATGCTTGTGTTTGGAATAGGTTGTGTCTATTTTAACTTATTTTATAACGCAGAACAATCTTATAAAGATGCAATAAAAATCATAGAAGAAACTCCTCTTACCGATGACGGAGAACTACCTGCACAAGCAGTTAGACTTCTAGATACTGCGATTAAAAAAAGTAATAAAGTTATAGATCAACATGAAGAAAGTAAATATGTAGATGACGCGATTTTTATTACAGGAAGAGCTAATTTTTTCAAAAAGAATTTTGTAAGTTCTCAAGAAGATTTTAATAAATTAATTATTGAACATCCTTCAAGTCCATTTGTTATTGAATCAAAAATATGGCTTGCAAATTGTCACCTCGAATTAGGTTTAATTGATAGTGCAACTTATGAAATCAATGAACTACTTTCAGATAAAATGTTAAAGAACAATGAACAGTATTTAGCATTATTAGTATTAGGTGAAATTAAATTAACACAAGATTCCCTGCATAGAGCTTTTGAATATTTTGAAAAAGCGACTACTTTTACGAGTAAAGCAGGTAAAAAATCATCTGTATATGCAAGATTAGTTAAACTATCTGAAGATAACAAAGATTTTAATTCAGCTGTACATTTCTTAAAATTACTTGAAACTCATACTCAATCAAATGAAATTCGTCTTAATGCTAAAATGAAATGGATTGAATATAATAGAATCATTGGAAATTATGATGCAGTTTTAAATGAGATTGAATCAATGTTAAGTTTATCTGAATATGAAAGTTTGTATTTGTCCTTAGAATTAGAACGAGCTAAAATATCATTCGATAGACAAGATTACGAAATTGCAAAAAGAGATTTATCGTTTATGGCAGAAAAATATTCTAAGAAAAAAGAAACTGCAGCTGCATATTATTACTTAGGCTACATTTCTTTATTCTCTGATTTGGATATGGAACGAGCTAAAGAATATTTTATGAATGTAACAACAGAGTATAATCGCTCTGATCATAAAATGCAAGCTGGATTTTATTTATCAAAAATTGAAAGATATACTTCTATTAGAGATGAATATGAGGAATTGTTAGAAAAATATATACCGATTGCAGACACAACTTTTGTTGAATTAGACAGCTTAACCATTGATACTTTAGAGAGCAAAATTGTTATAAATGATTCAGTAGAGCTGGAAATTGATAAAAATGTAAATCTTGATTCTTTGTTGACAGGAATAAACGAAAATACCATTATTGATAGTCTTAGCGAAGCAATTCTTGACACAACATCTGACCTAGAAGTAGGGCAAATTAACGATTCCGTTGTTGATTCTTTATTGTTTACAATGGCTGAGATTATGGTGTTTGATTTTGCTAGAAATAAAGAAGCATTAGACTATTATGAAGAGTTAGTTCTAACCTACCCAGATTCTAAATTTGTTCCTCAATCGTTGTATATTTTGAGTGAAAAATCGAACGAACAAGATAAATGGTTGCAAAAACTAAAAACTGACTTCCCTAATTCAGAATATCTTAAGACTGATATAACAAATTCTGATTTATCTAGCGATGTAAATGATTTTGAAAATTTAATAAATATAGCTTGGGAAACACTTGAGAAGAATCCACAAGATGCTCATGATCAGTTTCTGGCTATTTATGAACAATTTCGTGATACACTTTCTGTTTACATAGCTGCAACAATTAGCGATTATTATTTGCAGGAATTCCAAAAAGCATTGACAGAATATTCTGATTTTGCTAAAAAATACCCAAATCACGAATTTGCTAATACAGTAAAAAATCGGCTTGATGAACTGGAAAAAAACCTTGAAGACCAACTCTCGGTTTACGAAGCAGAACTTCACTTTAATAAAGGGATTAATTCACTTCAAAATTCATTTGACCCTGATACAGCTTCTTTCTATTTTGAGGAAGCTGCAAAAACAAAAGTTGCAAGTGGATTAAGAACTTTATCACAAAACTATAAAACTAAACTTCAACAACATCAGAAGTTAAGCGACAAATTATATCATACTTCTCTCGAAATAGATTCACTTGCTAACGATAGTACTGAACGAGGCAATGAAAATCTTGATTCACTACATTATTTTATGGGTGAGTTGTTTTATAATGATTTGCATAAACCTGATTCTGCAGAAAATCACTATATTAAAGTTATACAAGATTATCCAAAATCAAATTTTCGTGCAAACAGTTTAATCGCAATGAAAAAACTCCAACCTGATAATGATTGGGATGTGGTTTTTATTAATGAAAATTCTGATTCTCTTTATAATACTTACATTTCAGAGAAGGAAGAACCCTCCAAACCTCTTCAAATTATTACTGATAACTCAATGAATGATCTGCAATGGGAAATTGAATCCCATCAACTGTATCTCGATAATTTTACTGAAATTGTTGGAGAAGATACACTTTCAACAGAAATTGATAGTACTTTGGTTACTCAAAATGATATCGAATTATTGGATACCCTTTTGGTTGATTCAACACAAGCCGAAATCATTGATTCTTCAAAAGTATTGAATTACGATGTAGTATTATTAGATACTACAAGTCTTACGGAGGGGATAATTCAAGAAGCCAATGTTGAAGAACAATTTGAAGATTCTACAGCATTCTTGGATGATTCAATAATAGATTCTATTGCTGTAGTAGGATTAATAGATAAACATACGAAATATTATTTAATTTTACCGGGAGATAATTTATTTCAGATAGCTCTAAAAGAATATAAAGATATTGAGTATTGGAAGCAAATTTATGATTGGAATATTGATGATATTGGTGATAATCCCAATAGAATATTTGCTTATCAACAATTGATCCTTGAGTTCGATGAACATCAAACTCAAAAAGAACCTAATTTTGTAATATATTTCGTTAAACGATTTGATACATTGTGGTCAATTGCTGATAGATTCTATGGCGACCCATATGCTTGGAGTGTTATCTATAGAGATAATGAAATATTGTTACACGAAAATGATGGAATTTTAATTCCCAAAATGGAGTTAAGAATTAGAGAAACTTTAACTAAATGATGATTCAAGAAATTACAATTGTAAGTACCGTAAATGAAATTGCTGAGAATACTTATCAAGCAAAATTAATAGCACCAAAAATTGCATCAGTTTGTAAACCGGGACAGTTTATAAATATTTTACCATCAGAAACTTGGAAAAGTGTTATGCGTCGTCCAATGAGTATTGCAGGACAAAATGGAGATGAAATTCAAATTATTTTTAAAGTTGTTGGCAAAGGTACTCAAATAATGTCCCGCTGGAAATCGAATGATAAAGTTGATATTATTGGTCCTCTCGGGAACTTTTGGTCTGGACTTGAAGATAAACTCCCGATTCTCTTAGGTGGAGGAGTAGGTATTGCTCCAATTTTGTATCTTCATAATTTTCTCAATGAAAACTCAATATCACATTATCTTGTGATGGGTGCAAAAACAAAGTGCGAACATTTTATATGCCATAATCCGGAAGATAGGGTTTTACTCACAACTGACGATGGCTCTATTGGAATACACGGTACAGTGATTGATGGATTAAAAAATATCCTGTATCAACCAAAAGACATCGCAGAAATGAAAATATTTGCTTGTGGACCTCCAATGATGAACAAATTTGTTAAGCGCTTTGCAATTGAAAATGATATTGAATGCTACATTGCATTAGAAACACTAATGGCGTGTGGTTTTGGCAATTGTCAGGGGTGTGCAGTAGAACGAAATGTTGATAATAAAACAGACCATTCATATCGTCAGAAATATGCACTTGTTTGTAAAGATGGACCAATATTTAATGCAAAGGATATTGTGAAATGTTAACTACAAAAATTAAAGATATTGAGTTTAAATCACCAATTCTAACTGCTAGCGGGACTTTCGGTTATGGTCATGAAGTGCAAGATTTAACAGATGGCAATATGCTTGGTGGAGTTATCACCAAGTCTATTACACTACATCCGCGAGAAGGTAATCCACCACCTAGAATTTCAGAAACTCCATCAGGAATGCTCAATTCAATCGGACTTGCAAATGTAGGTGTTAATGAGTTTTGCAAGCTAAAATTGGACTATCTTAACAAACTAAAAACTAATGTCATCATCAATATTGCTGGCTCAACAATTGACGAATATATTGAAACTCTAAAGATTATAGAAAATTCAGATGGGAATCACATTGGTTACGAAATCAATGTGTCTTGCCCAAATGTAAAAGAAGGTGGAATGGCTTTTGGTGTCAAACCAGAAATTACTGAGAAACTCACAAAATCACTAAGAAAATTAACCTCAAAATTATTGATTGTGAAATTAAGTCCGAATGTTACAAAAATTGAGGATATTGCCCGAGCTTCAGAACAGGGTGGAGCAGATTCAGTTAGTGCAATCAATACTGTTGTGGGAATGGGAATTGACATAAAATCTTGTAAACCTGTTTTAAATACAGTATTTGGTGGTTTATCAGGACCTGCGATAAAACCAATTGCATTAGCAAATGTACATAAAATTTATAAATCAGTCAAAATTCCGATTATTGGAATTGGTGGTATTTCAACAGTTGAAGATATTATCGAGTTTATTCTAGCCGGAGCAAGTTTAATCCAGATTGGAACACTAAATTTCAAAGAACCAAATATCGGGTATAGTTTAAGAGATGAACTTATAGAATATTGCAAAACTAATAATGTACTAAATCTGCAAGATTTATGCGGGGGAATTGATTATTTATAAAAATCGTAATATGATCAAGCTAATTTTAATTGGGACTTTCTTTGTTTTATCGTGTTCACCTGCACCACGATATCGAACTGGAAGTTTAACTCCAAAATCACCTAAAAAAACAGAAGCTCCAAAATTATCGAAGACGAATAAATCCAAAAAATTGTTTACGGGAATGTCGTCTTACTACGGTAAAGATTTTCACGGTAAATTAACTGCAAACGGAGAAATATTCGATATGTACGGATTAACTGCAGCTCACAAAACCTTACCACTAAACACAATTGTTAGAGTAACAAATTTGAATAATGACAAATCACTCATTTTAAGGATTAATGATAGAGGTCCTTATATTGCAGGGCGGATTTTGGATTGCTCGTACGGAGCAGCAAAAAAATTGGGATTTGTGAGCGCAGGAGTTACAAAAGTAAAAATTGAAGTTATTGAATGGGGAGATGGTGTGTATATGCATCACGATTAGTTGGAAGTGAACAATTCTTTCATTAATCATAAATAAAATGAGTACAGTATTAAATTATCAAGGGAAGTTAATTGATCCGTTAAACCTAAGAGATTCTGATTTCGACAATATCGGAATGCAATCTGCTGTAACTTTAAGCAGACTGCAACGGTTTTGGGGACAACTACGAGAAAGTTATTCTGTTGCACAACATTGTTTGGCTTTAGTGGAATATTTTAACGGAGATGTTGAGCTTCAAAAGTGGGGGATTGGACACGAAGTTTATGAGTCTTTAACAGGGATGGATGTCCCTACTCCAATCAAACATAGTTCGGTTTATTTACCATATAAAAATTCTGAAGAATATGCTCTTAAACAGTTTGCTAAAATATATGATTTGGTGTATCCAGTTCCACAGAAATTCATCTTAGCAGATAAAAATATTATGGTTATGGAAGCTGAAGCTTTAATGCCCTATAATTCTAAAGTTAACTGGCGAGAGAGAGGAAATACACCTGTTGGAGTTCTCTATAAGCTCGGGGCTGATGAATCAGAAATTCGTAGAGAATTTATTAATAAATGGCAAGAATTATTCGGAAGAATGTAGCAGATGTATTTAAGCATATCTTTTGTGTATTCACTGTATTGTACAGTAAACTAAAACTTTAATTAGAGGAAAATTATGTTAGAAACATTGCGTAAACGGGCTTTAGTATTTATAGTTGGAATTCCAGCACTCATTGCAGTCACAATTTATGGTGGAGTTTGGTTTATGCTGTTTACCTTACTCATTACCGTTTTAGGAGGTTTGGAAGCACTTAAATTTGCTCATTTTTCAACAAGTAAATCGACTTCAATTATAGTAGTTCTTTCCATAATACTAATTGTAACTAGTTTTCAATATTGCAGTGCTGATTATTTACTAATTCTAGCAACAATTACTTTAATCATTTTGTTCTTTGAGATTTTCAAAAATCAACCAAATCCGTTTGAGAATGTCTCTGTTTCTCTATTTTCCATCGTTTGGATGGGTGTCTTACTAGGAAGTTTAGTCTTAGTTAGAAATATACCAACTATTGGGAAATACCTTACAATTGTAATGTTTGTTTCTGTATGGAGTTGCGATACTCTTGCTTACATTTTTGGTTCAGCATTTGGTAAAAAGAAAATCCTCGAAAGGGTGAGTCCAAAAAAATCTTGGGTTGGTAGCATTGCAGGATTGCTTGGAAGTTTAATCGTTGTGTTCATTTTCAAGCACTTTGGACTTTTAGAAATCTCATATAAAGATGTGATAATATTAGGAATTATCTTTGGAGGATTTAGTCAATTAGGAGATTTTGCAGAATCGTTATTTAAGCGAAGTGCAGATATTAAAGACTCAAGCAATTTATTACCGGGTCACGGTGGTGTTTTAGATAGATTTGACTCAATGGCAATTGCAGCTCCATTAACATATTTGTATTGGACAATTGTTCATTTTATGTAATTCTTGGTTCAGCTTATACAAAATGGTAATATTTTTATTGTATAGCACCTATTAAACAATCGAATTTATAGAGATGTATAGAGAAGATTTATGGCAAAGATATTAAAATCTGAAGATATTAAAATTATACTTGCAACAGATTGTGGTTCAACTACTACAAAAGCAGTATTAATTCAATTTGTAGATGGAGTTTATCGCTTAACTCATAGAGGTGAAGCACCAACTACCGTCGAAACTCCATTTGAAGATGTAACAAAGGGTGTTTTAAATGCCATTACAGAATTAGAAGAGCTTTCCGGAAGAAAAATTTTAGATGATGATAAAATAATTTCTCCAGTTAAAGAAAATGTAGGAGTGGACATCTATATTTCCACCAGTTCCGCAGGTGGAGGGCTCCAAATGATGGTTGGTGGAGTTGTAAAAGGAATGACTGGAGAAAGTGCTACGCGAGCTGCTTTGGGTGCTGGAGCTATTGTTATGGATGTTCTTGCTTCAAATGATGGTAGATTGTATCACGAGAAAGTTAAACGAATTCGGCAACTTCGCCCTGATATGATATTGCTTTCAGGTGGAGTCGATGGCGGGACAGTCCCGCATGTTGTAGAATTAGCAGAAATTCTCGAAACTGCAAATCCAAAACCTCGTTTAGGGATAAATTACAAGCTTCCAGTGATTTACGCTGGTAACATTGATGCTCGTGATGAAATATCTAAACGACTTTCAGAAAAATCAGATTTGACCATGGTTGACAATATCCGTCCTACATTGGATAGAGAAAATTTGCAACCAAGCAGGGATAGAATTCACGATTTATTTATGGAGCATGTTATGGCACAAGCTCCCGGTTATAAAAAATTAATGAGTTGGACAGATGCTCCAATTATGCCAACTCCAGGTGCTGTTGGAGAAATAATTCAGCAGATTGCCAAGAAAGAAAGTATTTCCGTAGTTGGTGTTGATATTGGTGGAGCAACAACAGATGTGTTTTCAGTTTTTCAAGGACAGTTTAATAGAACTGTGAGTGCTAATCTTGGAATGAGTTATTCTGTTTGCAATGTATTAGCAGAGGCAGGAAATGAGAATGTGTTAAAGTGGACTCCATTTGAAGTGGACGAAAGAGAGTTAACCAATCAAATTGCAAATAAAATGATTCGCCCAACAACAGTTCCACAGTCTATGAAAGCTCTGAAAATTGAGCAAGCTATTGCCCGAGAAGCTTTACGACTTTCTTTTGAACAGCATAAATCGTTTGCAGTTAACCTTAAAGGAGTGCAACAAGAACGCACTATTTCTGATGCCTTTGAGCAAACAGAATCCGGTGAAACTCTAGTCGATTTGATGGAATTAGATTTGATTGTTGGCTCTGGTGGAGTTTTATCTCACGCGCCTCGCAGACAACAAGCTGCACGAATGATGATAGATGCATTTTTACCTGAAGGAATCACTCAAATAGCTGTTGACTCTATTTTTATGATGCCTCAGCTTGGAGTTTTATCAACAGTCCATCCAAAAGCAGCAGTTGAAGTATTTGACAAAGATTGTATGGTCAGATTAGGAACCTGTATTGCTCCTGTAGGAGAAATCAAAAATGGTAAATCTATGATGACTTACAAATTAGAATTTCAGAATGGAACAATAGAAAGTGGAGAGTTATTGCCAGGTGAGTTAATATTATTCCCAACACCTTATGCACCTCTAAAAGCAGAATTTATTCCTGCTAAGAATTTTGATGTTGGCAAAGGGAAAAATCAACCTGTAAATACAGAAATATTTGGAGGTGAAGTTGGTATAATTTTAGATGGTCGAGGTCGAAGACCATTTGAAATTCCAAAAGATTCTGATAGTAGGATGCAAAAATTATTAGAATGGTCAAAAGTAACAAATGAATATCCGTTAACGGAGGATAGTAAATAATGTCAAGGTCTTATACTCCAGGTTTAAAGGTTCTTCATAAAACATTGGTTCAAAAAACTAGATTACTTCCTTTAAAAGGAAAAGTCCAAGGGACTATTGGAGAACAGGTATCTCCCGATACAATAGTTGCATCTACTAATATTCCAGGAAATATTAAAATGTTAAATATTGCAAATACATTGAACATTGAACCCGATACAATTTTTGATTATATGCAAGTTGATATTGATGAGGAAATCCAAAAGGGTCAGTTAATTGCAGAATCAAAAGGTCTTTTTGGATTTTTTAAAACTCAAGTATTCTCACCTATAGATGGTACTTTAGGCAATGTTTCAGATGTTACAGGTCAAGTTATCTTAAATGAACCACCAATTCCGATTGAAGTTGATGCATATACTTCAGGCAAAATAATTGAGGTAATTCCTGAAGAAGGTGTGGTAGTTGAAACTGAAGCATCATTGATTCAAGGTATATTAGGTGTCGGGGGTGAGAGTCGTGGTTTAATCAAAATATTAGTTAAATCACCAGACCAAGAAATTACCGAAGAGTTGTTAACTGAAGATTGTGAGGATAAAATAATAGTAGGTGGTTCATATATTTCGCATCAAGTTTTTGAAAAAGCTCAAAAATTAAATGTATCCGCTATTGTCGTTGGAGGTTTTCATTACAAAGATATTAATAAGATTTTAGGTTATGCTCTGGGTGTAGCAATTACAGGTTCAGAAAATTTGAAAACTTCTTTAATTCTCACAGAGGGTTTTGGTAAAATTGCTATGGCACAAAGAACTTTCGATTTATTGAAAGAAAATGAAGGTGAATTTGTAGCTGTAAACGGTGCAACTCAAATCAGAGCTGGAGTAATTCGCCCTGAAGTATTAGTCCCAAAAACATCAAGTGATTCGATTACACATTCATTAGATGACGAAGGACAAGCGATTTCAGAAAACTCAATTGTAAGAGTAATACGAGATCCTTATTTTGGTTTGATAGGAAAAGTAAAATCGCTACCATCAAAACTGATTCGAGTAGAATCCGAAACTATGGTTAGAGTTGCAGAAGTTGAATTTGAAGATGGCAATGTATCTGTAATTCCAAGAGCAAATTTAGAAATGATACTTTCTGATTAAACAGTAATGAACGATAAAAATAAAGAAATAATTACAAGATTTGCAGGACGAATTGTTGATAGAGGTATGGCAACTCCATCTGTATTTTATTTAGAAATGGTGAAATATGTGTCATTCTTAGGAAGTCAACTGATGGTTTTCTTTGGACCGATTATCACAGCATTTGTAAAATCAGATGGCTATTACAACATTGCTGAGTTATTAGAAGATAAAAAGAATGTGGAGTTTTTACTTACAGAAATTGAAAGATTAGCTAAGTTTGAAAAATCAACGCAAAAGTTGGAGGAAAAGTGAATAAGAAATTAGTTTATTACTTAAGTGCATTTTTTGGGATTCTATTTCTTTATTGGTTAGGGCACTGCACAGTATTCAGACATGGGAATGAAGCAATGTTTATTGCTGTATTGTTGGTTTCATTAACAATGCATTACTATATAAATTTGGCAAAAAGTGGTGCCGAAATTTACCTTAGACCGATTGCTGGTTTGAAAGCATTTGAGGAAGCAGTAGGAAGAGCTACAGAAATGGGAAAACCAGTTTTATTTATTCCAGGCATTTCAGATTTAGACCAAGTTGAAACGGTTGCTGGACTGGTTGTTTTGGGTCATGTCGCAGGTATGACAGCACAATATGAAGCAAGTTTGAATGTCCCAGTAACAAGTGCAATTGTTATGGAAGCCGGTCGTGATGCTTGTAGAGAAGCTTATTTGCAATCAGGAAGACCTGATTTATATTATGATGATATGGTTCACTATTTAACAGGAGACCAATTTGCTTATGCAGCAGGTGTAAATGGTATAATGCTTCGCGAGAAACCTGCAGCAGTATTTTATCAAGGTAAGTTTTTTGCAGAATCGCTAATTTTAGCTGAAACTGGTAACTCAATTAATGCAATTCAAGTAGCAGGAACTGGTTCTCCATCTCAAATTCCATTTTTTGTAACAGCATGTGATTACACTTTAATTGGTGAAGAATTTTTTGCTGCGAGTGCATATTTATCAAAGAAACCTACATTCTTGGGAAGTATTAAGGGGCAGGATATTGTAAAATTCTTTGTTATGTTAGGGATGACTGCATTTATAGCTTTATTTGGTGCAAAACTTTTTGAGTATTCAAAGTCAAATGAATGGAACAATATAGAAAATACTTTAAATCAAAGAGTTGAATCTGTACAGGAATATTGGACAGAAATATCTCCACAAGAGAAACTCGCTATTTTAGGTGATTCTCTAGACTGGAGTGAATTAAAACTAGTTCAACGAGATAAAATATTCCAAACGGTCAAGGACAATGCAATTATTTCAGTTATAGACACATTATCAAAGTATTCTGCATTATCTGTCAAAACTTGGCAAGATTTCAGCTTGACACAAAAGAAAATGTTGTCTGATGTGTTAAGTGCTGAAAGAAATATTGAAATATTCTATTATGATTATGGCCAAAGTCAATTTGAACAATTTGATGAGATTCAAATGAATATTTGGAAATCTGCTGACAATATTTCTGGTGGTCAATTTGTGTCGAAAATTGTAATTGATGACGATGATAATATTTATGTAAATAATATTGATGGAGATTTATCTGAAAATGTTACATACGATGAAAAAAGAATGTATAGAAAAATCGGATATTATTTCTTTAACAAATTATCAAAATTGGAAAAGGTAGCTGTTTTATCTCAGTGGGGTAAATCGAATAAAGAGTTTTTTGATATTGAAAAATATTTAACATCTAATTAAGGAGTAGAATTGTGTTGAAACGGAAAATTCCACTATTTATTGTAATCTTTGTTGGTTTCTTAACATTAATCGGACATTTTGTAACAAACGCAAGTATCCAAAACTTTGTTGATAATGATTCAACACAGTGGTTTGATATTATTGCGGCTTTTGCTGTATTTCTTGGTTCATTAAATTTGATGAAACTGCAAATTGATAAAGTAGTGAAAAAGAAAAAAAATTGGCAGTATAGTGTAATTGCAATCTTTGGATTTGCGTTTGCTATTTTTGCTGGATTTTTCTATCGTGGTACTAATTTTATAACAGTTTCTAATATTAAATCTGAGAATATAGAAATGTTAGCAAATGTAATTGCAGATGAAACAGATAATAATGCGGATTTGGTTAGAAAAAATATTGAATATTATAATTTAGGATTTGCAATTCCTTATGAATTTCAATTTGAGCTAATTGACAGAAAACAATTTTTGAACACTTCTCAAATTGAGAATAAAGAAGATGCGTTCGACTTTATGCTGAAAAAAATACAAGAAGATCAAATTAATTATTACTTAAATGAAATCAATAATAATTCTGAGTATTTCGTACCAATTAAGTTTTTGAATTATGAAAATGCAAAAGACTTTGCTAAAGAATATTCTCCATATTATATACAAGTTGAACCAGATGGATATAAAGTAAGATTAGATAATGTTAAAGATATCTCGAGATTAGCACAAGATATATCAAATTACAAAACATTCTATTTTGCCGATACTTCAGATGATAAGAAATATAGAAAGCTAAAGAAATTTAAATATAATATGTTCAAGGGTGTAGATAAATATCTGCAAGGATTTCCTATTTCAAATATCTATATGACAGTTTCATCAGCAAATGGTTTAGTTTCAAAGATTGGTGATAAAGGTGATTGCAAAATCCTTTCAAAAACTTGGGGTTCTCATATTCAAACTGAGGGCTCTTTGTTTTACTGGATGTTCCAAAATATCTTTACACCTTTGTCTGCAACAATGTTTGCATTATTAGCATTTTTTGTTGCTTCAGCATCCTACAGAGCATTTAGAATTAGAAACTTTGAAGCAACTTTACTTCTTGGTTCTGGTGTTCTGTTGATGTTAGGGAGGGTTCCTGCTGGACAAGTAATTTCTGGTTGGGTTATGTTATACATTTTGATGCTTATTATTGGAGTAATTATTTCGACTTTTATCAATAGTAAAAAAATCATTTTTACTATTGTTACTCTTGGATTAGTGTTGATTACTATTTCAGGCTTGTTAACTGGATTTAATCCAGAAATTTTAGCTTACATATCATTACCTGTAATTCAAGATTGGATTTTTGCAGTTCCAACAACAGCTGGAGCAAGGGCTGTTATGATTGGTATTGCGCTTGGAATTATTGGAACTTCGTTTAGAATAATTGTCGGATTAGAAAAATCATTCTTAGGAGAGTAATATGAACAAATTTTTAGACTTATTTATTAAATTAGGTTCTGTTGACAGAAGAATCATATTTGTTTTGATTGCAGTTTCTGTAACAGTTCCTCTCATCGTATCAGTTGATAAAGATGTGAGAATCACAGCAAACAGTCAAGCTGTTTTTGATACAGTTCAGGAATTGCCTGTAAATTCTAAAGTCTTGATTTCATTTGAATATGGTCCGAGCACAAAACCAGAGATACATCCAATGTCTTTGGGGTTGGTTGAACATATTTTCCGAAATGGTCACAAAATTTGTGCAACTGCTCTATGGCCTGATGGGAATTTCATGTCAACAGAAACATTCAACACAATTGCCCCAAAACTAAATAAAAAATATGGTATAGATTATGTTAATCTGGGCTACAAGCCAGGTGCAGAGGCGGTAATTAAAGGAATTGCTTCAGATATCGCAACTCTATATACAAAAGATTTAAAAGACAATGTGTTAGGTGCAATTCCAATGATGAAGGATATTAAGAATATTAATGATTTTGATTTGGTTATTAGTTTATCAGCTGGATTCCCGGGAACTATGGAATGGGTTCAATTTGCTTGTGACCCGAACGATATTCCGATGTGTTCTGGATGCACATCGGTGCAAGTGACAGAAGTGTTGCCGTACATCGAAAATGGTCAGGTAAACGGAGTGTTAGCTGGGATGCCTGGGGCCGCTGAATATGAACAGTTAATTCGTGAAGAGTTTACAGATATGGATAGAAGTTCAGCTATGGCGTTAAAGGGAATGCCGGCACAATCAATTGCTCATATTGTTATTGTGTTAGCAATTGCACTTGGCAATATTACATATTTTATTCAAAAAAACAGAAAAAAGTAGTAGGCAGGAGAAATTATGTTTACAATAGAAATAATAGGTGTTTGGTTAGCAGTTTTGCTTACATTCTCAATTTTTAGTTATTTATACGATGATAATCCATTCTACAAAGCTGCTGAACATTTGTTTGTTGGTGTTTCTGCAGGTTATGTAGCTGCGATTTCGTTTTGGCAACAGGTTCAACCAAATTTATTTGGAAGACTATGGCCTCAAATCGATCCTCAAACTGAATTATCAATATTTGGGAAAGCTTGGTATTTTATTTACGATGTGTTCGGATGGATTACTTCGTTATTTGGAATTTTGGAAAGAGGTGTATTCCCAAAAGGAGGTATAGAGGGACATTCTGATATTCGTATTATCTATGTAATTCCATTTATACTGGGTATTTTTATGTTACTAAGATTATTCCCAAAAGTAGGTTGGTTGGCAAGATGGGCGATTGCATATATTGTTGGAATGGCATCTGGATTAAGATTATACGCTTATCTCAATTCAAATGTAATTGAGCAAATCAAAGCATCTGGTGTTGACTTTTCTGCTGATTGGTTTACTATAATTAACAAGATTATAATTTTAGTTGGAACGATAGCAGGATTGATGTACTTTTTCTTCTCAAAAGAGCACAAAGGTGTTGTCGGGAAAATTAGTCGAATTGGTATTTACTTTTTAATGATATCATTTGGCGCGCATTTTGGATTTACTGTAATGGGACGAATTTCATTATTGATTGGAAGAATTTACGATTTAATTAAATTCTCAGTTGCCCAATATTACAATGCAACTTTTTGGATAATGGGCATTATGATTATAATTTTAGCAATTTGGGCTTTCAAAAAGGATAAACAAAAACAGCCGGAAGTTGTTTAGACATAATATTTAGAAACTATCAAATCGAAAGGATAATAAATAAATGAATGATATACTCAAGAAGTTAGGAATAGAGGAAGTTAGTTATGGTGCTTGCGTAGGTGCGAGTAAATGGCTAAAAACTACAGATGCAGGTAAATTGGAGTCAATCAATCCGACTAACGGAAAGAAAATTGCAACGGTTTATCAATGTTCTGAAGATGATTATGAGAAAGTAATTGCTGAATCTCAAAAGACATTTAAAGAATGGAGAATGGTTCCTGCACCAATTCGTGGAGAGTTAGTCAGAAAAATGGCAATTGCTCTTCGTGAAAATAAAGATGCCTTAGGTAGTTTAGTTACTTTAGAAATGGGCAAAATCAAAGCAGAAGGAGATGGCGAAGTCCAAGAAATGATTGATATTGCTGATTTTGCAGTTGGATTATCTCGTCAATTATACGGATTAACAATGCACTCTGAACGCCCTTTACACCGGATGTATGAACAATATCATCCGTTGGGAGTAGTTGGCGTAATTTCTGCGTTTAACTTCCCAGTTGCAGTTTGGGCGTGGAATGCATTCATTGCAGCAGTTTGTGGGGATATTACCGTATGGAAACCATCATCAAAAGCACCACTGTGCGGAATTGCAATTCAAAATATTTGTAACAAAGTTTTAGAAGAAAACGGTTACAAAGGAATATTTAGTTTGATTATTGGTCGTGGTGCAACAATTGGTGAACGACTTATAAATGACAAACGAGTTCCTTTGATTTCTGCTACTGGTTCAACAAAAATGGGTAAAAGAATAGGTGGAGTTGTTGGGCAAAGACTAGGTAAAACAATTCTTGAACTTGGTGGAAACAATGCGATCATCGTAGATGAAACCGCAAATATGGATATGGTAATTCCAGCGATTGCTTTTGGTGCAGTTGGAACTGCCGGACAGCGTTGCACAAGCACAAGAAGAATCATTGTGCAAAAGTCAATTTCTGATGATTTAGTGAGCAGATTAGTCAATGCATATAAACAAGTCAAAATTGGTAATCCATTGGACGCAAAGACATTAATGGGTCCTCTTATTGACAAAGATGCAGTTGATGATTACTTGGCTGCACTTGAAAAAGTGAAAAAAGAAGGTGGAGAAATCCTTTACGGTGGAAATGTAATCGATCAGGATGGATTTTATGTTGAACCGACAATTGTAAAGGCAAAGAATGAATTTGAAATAGTGCAAGAAGAAACATTTGCTCCGATTTTATATATCATCGAATATGATACAGTTGAAGATGCTATTAGAATCCATAATGATGTTCCTCAAGGATTATCTTCAGCAATGTTTACAACAAATGTATTAAATTCTGAGACATTCCTATCGCATAAAGGAAGCGATTGTGGAATTGCTAATATCAATATCGGAACATCAGGTGCTGAGATTGGTGGTGCATTTGGTGGTGAAAAAGATACAGGTGGTGGTAGAGAATCTGGTTCTGATGCTTGGAAAGTTTATATGCGTCGTCAGACGAATACAATGAACTGGAGCACAGAGTTACCACTTGCTCAAGGTATTAAATTCGAATTGTAGAAACTAGATAAATTTTCGGGGAAGATGAGATTCCGTTTTCCCCGAATTTTTAAAGTGTCATAAGAAAAATGAAACTAGAATACTGTTGTAAGTAAGATTTACATTTATCAACTAAAGGTAAGAATAATTATGAAAGAACTTACACAAAAAATATCAGATATATTAACTAATTTGGATGTTGTTAAAAGTCACGCTTCTTGGGTAGTTGATAAACGAAATGGAATAGAATATTTAGATATGTATTCTTCTTATGAAGTAAACGAAAAAGGTCTTAAAAATAACATTGCTAAAAGAGTTGAATACTTGTTTAGCAAACTTAAATGGTTAGAAGAAGAATATCCAGCTTATGCAACTAATAGTCGACTTATAGGACAATCAGCGGAAATTGATTTACCATCGCGAACAGAAAGAAATGAAGCTTTAGAAAAGATGTTAGAAAATGGTCTTCTTGCATCGTCAACAGGAGATAAAGCCCTTCGTTACAATCCTCCATACTACTCAACCGATGAAGACATTAAACAAGCGATAGAAATCACTCACAAATCATTTAACACTTGTCTAAAATAGATGTCAGGGATTTTATATGTTGTTGCGACTCCAATTGGAAATTTGAACGATATCACTTTTCGGGCTGTTGATATTCTCAAATCAGTTGATTTCATCGCAACCGAAGATACTAGAACAACTGGTAAACTTCTTAAACACTATTCAATTTCTACTAAAATGATTTCATATCACGAGCATAACGAAATATTGTCAGCTGATAACATTTGTAATTTATTGGAAGCTGGGAAAGAAGTCGCATTAGTATCCGATGCTGGAACTCCGTGCATAAGCGACCCGGGATATAGAGTTGTTCACCAAGCGAAAATAATTGGATTTCAGGTTATTTCAATTCCGGGAGCATCTTCTGTAACTTCTGCATTATCTGTTTCAGGTTTGCCGACAGACCATTTTTATTTTGAGGGTTTTCTTCCTCGCAAGAAAGGACGGAAAACGCGCTTTGAGTTTCTCTGTAATCTTGAAGCAACAATAGTAATTTTTGAATCTCCAATGAGATTATTAAAAACTCTATCTCATATCAATGATTTTATGGGTGAACGAGTAGTTTCTGTTTGCAGAGAATTAACTAAAATATACGAAGAAACTTATATGGGAACTGTTTCAGATTCAATAGAGTATTTTAGTAAAAGTAAAATTCGAGGAGAAATAGTAATTCTTATTGCCAAAGAAGGATATAAAATTTGAATAAGTTAATCACATTTGAAGGAATTGATGGTTCAGGGAAATCCACGCAAATTAAATTATTGTGTGAAAAGTTTGACGAGCTCGGAATTCAATATGTTTCTGTTCGAGAACCCGGGGGAACACAAATCTCTGAAAAAATTAGAGATATATTGCTTGATAAAGAAAATCTAGAGCTATCATCAACGGCTGAATCTTTATTGTTTTTATCAGCTCGTTCACAATTAGTAAGTGAAATAATTCGCCCAGCACTAAAAGAAAATAAATTTGTAATATGCGACAGATATACTGACAGCACATTAGCATATCAAGGTTATGGTCGTGGGATTGATACTAAACTATTGCGAATGTTAAACGATTATGCCACAACAAAACTCATTCCAGAACTTACATTTATAGTGGATATTGACGAAAACACATCGTCACAACGCAGAAAAGATTTTGTAGAAGACAGAATGGAAGCCGGGGGAATGGAATTTTTGTCCAGAATTACACAAGGATATCGCAAAATTGTATCAGAGGAACCAGAACGATGTTTTATTATTGATGGTTCAGCAGATAAACCGATTATTTTTAATCAAATTTGGAAAATTATAAATGAAAAATATCAGGATACAAAATAATGAATAGTTATAAAAGATTTTTTATTTTTCTATTTACGGCGTTAATGCTTGTTGGGGCTTACGGGCAAAAGAAACACATAAAATCTAAACCTCCTAAAAACAAGAAAATTGAAAATGTTTCGCCTGCATCCAGCGAAGATTTATTACAAATGTTTGAACAATCATTTGATAAATTGCGAACGACTTATGTTGATTCCGTAAACGAAGAAGAAATTATCAAATCTGCTATTAAAGGAATGTTAAAACCACTAGACCCATATACCGTTTTACTTCAAGGTAGGTCAAAAGACCGATTTGAAATGCTCACAAAAGGGAAATATGGTGGGGTTGGCATTCAAATCAGTATGCGTAGAGATACTTTAATTGTATTATCGCCGATGGAAGATAGTCCTGCTTATCGAGAAGGAATTAAAGCTGGTGATAAAATATTGATGATTGATTCTACTTCCACAAAGGGAATGAGTTTGAGAGATGCGTCAGATTTGATTAAAGGAGAACTTGGTAGTGCAGTTACCTTGCAAATATTCCGACCATCCACAAGAAAAAAACTAGAATTTACTCTAGTAAGAGCTAATATACCTATTAACGATGTTCCGTATTGGGGAGTAGATGAAGATAAAATAGCTTATATTAGAGTAACAAAATTTTCTCGAAATACTAGCAGGGATTTCAGGAAGGCTCTGCTTGAATTGACCAAGCAAGATATTGCAGGTTTAGTAATTGATTTAAGAGGGAATTCTGGTGGATTACTGAACAATGCTTTATATATTCTTGATGAATTGTTACCTCGTCAAACAAAATTACTTAGCACTCGCGGAAGAGTTAGCATTGCAAATAAAACAATGTTCGCTCGTCGCAATCCAAGTGTTAATCCAGATTTGCCAATTGCAGTATTGATAAATGAGAGTTCTGCATCAGCGAGTGAAATTGTTTCTGGAGCATTACAAGATTTGGACAGAGCAGTAATAGTTGGTGAAAAATCATTTGGAAAAGGTCTTGTTCAAAGTATGTTCAATATAAATGATTCTACTAAATTGAAGGTTACTACTGCCAAATATTATACCCCTTCTGGAAGATTAATCCAAAAATACGATTATTTAGATAACGGTGTATTGACGGATGGTTTAGACAAAAAGGATTCTACATTTACTACTATTGGAGGAAGAAAAGTAAAAGGTGGTGGTGTAACCCCTGATGTGGAAGTTAAACCGGAAAAAATACCACCATTTGTTCAACAGTTGTGGAAACAAGGATTGTTTCTCACTTTTGCTGCGACTTATGTTCCGACTCACGATATTCCTGAGAAGTTAATTATTAACAAAAATATTGTCAATGAATTTAAAACCTTTCTAAAAGAATATAAGTTTAATTACAAGGAAATCGGTGAAAGTGAACTTGGCAAGTTAATAAAAACATTGAAAACTCTCGACGATTTAAAACCAAAGAAAAAGAAAAATATCTTTTCTAAACTCTTTTTCTGGAAAAATGATAAATCTATAAAACTACTTACATCAGATTTGGATAATTATTTTCAGAAAAAGAAAGATAATCCATTTCACGGTGAAAATTTAAGATGGATAAAGAACGGATTGTTGAGAGAAATGTCTCGTGTTATTGGAGGAAACAAGGCTAAAATTGCTAGCAGTTTAGACGACGATATAGTCTATCAAAAAGCGACATCAATTCTTCTTGATGCAAATGTGTATTATGATATTTTTATACCACAACCTGAAATCAAAGAGAAAAAGTAGTAATTATTGTGAAGTTAGGTTATTGATATTACAATAAACTTCAGTAAATTTGTCGTCTATTTTTGACGGGATATTTGTGTGATTGGTCGGTTAGCTCAGTTGGTTAGAGCGCTACGTTGACATCGTAGAGGTCACAGGTTCGACTCCCGTATCGACCACAATTATGGCAAAAGAAGTGAAAATAACATTACCAGATAATAGCGTAAAATCGTTTAAAAACGGTGTTTCGGTTGGAGAAATTGCTTTATCAATTAGCGAGGGACTTTTACGCAATTCAGTTGCTGGGAAAGTCGATGGAGTGCTGGTTGATTTGTCTTTTCAAATTAATGAAGATTCATCAGTTGAAATATTGACAAGCAGAAGTGAAGAATCCCACGAGATTCTTTTGCATTCTACAGCTCATTTGATGGCACAAGCAATTAAGGAATTATATCCAAATGCGAAAATTGCGATTGGTCCATCAATCGATAACGGATTTTATTACGATATAGATATTGACAAAACTTTCAACGACGAATCCCTTGTTGTCATTGAAGCGAAAATGAAGGAACTTTCGAAGTTAAAACTCCCGATAGATAGACAAGAATTCTCTCGAGATGAAGCATTAGAATATTTCAAAAATATAGGTGAAGATTACAAAGTTGAGTTAATTTCTGAACTTGATGAAGATGAAACCATTTCTGCTTATCGTCAAGGCGATTTTATAGATTTATGCAAGGGACCACATCTTCCATCTACAGGAAAAATCAAATTCTTTAAATTGTTATCAACTTCCGGAGCATATTGGCGTGGAGATGAAAATAACAAAATGCTCCAACGAATTTATGGAACTGCTTTCTTCGATAAAAAAGATTTAAAAGCATATCTTCAAATGCTTGAAGAAGCCATGAAAAGAGATCATCGCAAATTAGGTAAAGAACTGGATTTATTTTCATTCCATCAAGAAGGACCGGGGTTCCCATTTTGGCATCCAAATGGAATGGTATTGTACAATCAAATTCAAGAATATTGGTCTGATGTTCACCGCAAAAATGGTTACAAAGAAATCAAGACTCCGATTATTTTAAACGAAGCTTTATGGCATCGAAGTGGACATTGGGACAATTACAAAGACAATATGTACACCACAACGATTGACGAACATCAATATAGTGTTAAGCCGATGAATTGCCCTGGACATTTATTAATTTATAAGAATACGATGTATAGTTATCGTGATTTACCTCTCAAATTGGCTGAAATGGGATTGGTTCATCGTCACGAGAAATCTGGTGTATTATCTGGTTTATTTAGAGTTAGACAATTCACACAAGATGATGCTCATATTTTCTGCACTCCAGAAAAGGTTGAACAGCAAATTGTTGACATTATCAATCTTGTGTTTGAGATTTATGGAGTTTTTGGTTTTGAGGATATCCATATAGAACTTTCTACTAAACCCGAGAAGAAGTTTATTGGTTCTCAAGAAATTTGGGATAAAGCAGAAAGTGCTTTAGAAGAAGCTCTCAAAAAATGCGATATTGATTTCCAAGTAAATCCCGGTGATGGTGCGTTTTATGGACCAAAAATCGACTTTCATATAAAGGATTCTCTAAAAAGAAGTTGGCAGTTGGGAACTATACAATTGGATTTCTCAATGCCTGAAAGATTTGAACTCGAATATGTCGGTGAAGATGGAAGTAAACATCAACCGGTAATGATTCATCGTGCAATTCTTGGTTCATTTGAAAGATTTATCGGTATCATTATTGAACATTTCGGTGGTGATTTTCCGTTATGGTTAGCTCCTATTCAAGCTATTGTATTGCCAATATCAGAAAAATATACTGATTATGCAGAATCTGTTAAGCTAAAATTATTACAAAATGGAATAAGAACAACAATCGACAACAGAAGTGAAAAAGTAGGTGCAAAAATTCGCCAAGCAGAATTAAATAAAATTCCTGTGATGCTGATTGTAGGAGAAAAAGAAGAAAGCGATAATGCTGTATCAGTGAGACGGCGTTTTAAGGGTGATTTAGGTTCTATGGATTTAGAAACTTATTCACAAAAATTGCTTATTGAAATAGAAAATAAAACAAGGAGATCTTCGGATAGCTAAGAAAGATAATACTCGTGTAAACGATCAGATAAAAGAAGATAGAGTTCGTCTGATTGGTGAATCAGGAGAACAAGTAGGAATCGTTTTAATAGAGGAAGCTTTAAGAAGAGCTTCGAATGTAAATTTAGATTTGGTGGAGATATCTCCAAATGCATCTCCGCCAGTATGTAAACTGTTGGATTACGGAAAATTCCGTTATGAAAAGCAGAAGAAAGAAAAAGACACAAAGAAGAAACAACATGTAGTTCAGGTTAAAGAGATTCGCTTACGACCACAAATCAGTGATCATGATTTGGGAACTAAGCTAACTCGTGCGGCTAAATTTCTGCAAAGCGGTTGTAAGTTAAAATTTACCGTTATGTTCAGAGGTCGTGAGTTAGCAAATATGGGTGTAGGCAAAACTCTCCTGGATCGTGTAGTTTCTATATTGGATGATATAGCAGAAGTAGAAAAGGTGCCAGAAACTGAAGGCCGTAGAATGGTCTTGATCATGGCGCCAAGATAAAAGGAGGCATTATGCCAAAAATGAAGACAAGACGGTGCGCAGCTAAGCGATTTAAGACAACCGGCTCGGGCAAAGTTACACGATACAAAACAGGTGCTCGTCATATTCTCACCAAAAAATCAACAAAGAGAAAAAGAAGACTTCGCAAAGGAACTGTCCTTTGTAAAGCGATGACGAAAAGAACTAAAAAAATGATTCAAGCATAGGAAGGAGTGAAAAATGCCAAGAGCAAATAGTTCTGTGCCAAGACACAGAAGACACAGAAAGTTAATTAAACAAGCTAAAGGTTATCATAGCGTAAGAAAATCAAACTTTAGAGCAGCAAAAGACGCAGTTCAAAAAGCACTTCAATATGCTTATAGAGATCGTCGTCAAAATAAACGAAATTTCCGCAGACTATGGATTACCAGAATTAATGCAGCATCTCGTTTAAATGGTTTGACTTATTCCAAATTCATTGCAGGATTAAAAGCCAACAATATTGAGCTAAATCGTAAAACATTAGCTTATATGGCAGTACACGATCCAGATGGATTTGCTGAAATTGTAAAAATAGTAAGTTAAAATTATAAGAAAAAGATGTCATTATTTCAATCTATTGAGCAGATAAAGGAGCAATTCTCGAAAGAAATATCAGGAGAATTTGACTTCGAACAACTGAAAGTAAAGTATCTCGGACGGAAAGGTTTAGTAGCAGGGTTATTCCAACAAATGGGCGGATTAACTTCTGATGAAAGACCTAAAGCTGGGAAATTGCTCAATGAATTGAAATTAGAATTGACATCAGAAATTGAAAAATTGGCGGTTGATTCTAGCGTTACAGATGAATCAACCGCTGATTCTTTTGACTACACAATGCCGGGTGATCCGCAACCTGTTGGTGCTATTCATCCTTTAACTCAAGTGTTGGAAGAAATCAAATCAATATTCAATCGTTTAGGATTCTCAGTGGCTTACGGGCCAGAAGTTGATACTGATTTCTACAATTTTGAAGCATTGAATATTCCAAAGCATCATCCAGCTAGGGATATGCAAGATACTTTTTATGTAAAAAAAGATGTTGTATTAAGAACTCATACATCAAATAGTCAGATTCACAATATGCTCAAACACGATCCTCCTGTGAAAATAATTGCACCAGGACGAGTTTATCGAAATGAAGATATTAGCGTGAGAAGCTATTGCTTATTTCACCAGATTGAAGGTTTGTATGTGGACAAAAATGTAACAATGGGTGATTTGAAAGGTGTGCTGGATTATTTTGCCAAAGAACTTTACGGTAAAGATGTAAAAACTAGATTTAGACCAAGTTATTTCCCATTCACCGAACCAAGTGCCGAAATGGATGTATCGTGCATTTTCTGTAAAGGAAAAGGTTGTAACATCTGTAAATACGCTGGATGGCTTGAGATTTTAGGATGCGGTATGGTTGACCCAGAAGTTTTCAAATCGGTTGGTTATGATCCAGAAAAATGGACAGGATATGCGTTCGGTTTGGGAATTGAGAGAATTGCAATGTTGAAGTATGGGGTAGAGGACATTCGCCTTTTTTATGAAGGTGATATTAGATTTTTGAGGCAGTTCTAATGAAAATATCTCACAATTGGATTCAAGATTATATTAAAACTGAACTTTCTCCTGAGGTTTTAGAAAAAGGGCTAACAGACCTCGGACTAGAATGCACACTCCAAAAAAGTTCTTTATCATTCACGAATGTAGTTTTGGGTAAAGTATTAGAATGTGAATCTCACCCTGATTCTGACCATTTATCGATATGCAATGTAGATGTTGGCGATGAATCGAATTATCAAATTGTATGTGGTGCCCCAAATGTAGAAATAGATATTTTTGTTCCAGTTGCTAAAGTAGGTGCTACTTTATCTAATGGCGAATTCAAAATCAAAAAAGCAAAACTTCGCGGAGTGAAATCTTTTGGAATGATATGTTCTGGACAAGAACTCCAAGTAAATGATGATGTTGACGGCATAATGATCATTGATACAAATGAACCACTAGGAACGCCGATTGAACAAGTATTAAACTTTAACCAGTCAATTGTTTACGATTTGGATTTGACTCCAAATAAAGGCGATTGCTTTGGACATTTGGGTGTTGCAAGGGAAATTGGCATCTTAGAAGAAAAAGAAATTGCCAAAAGAAAAATTAATTTCAAAGAATCAAGTAAATCTGTTAATGATTTTGTTTCGATTAATGTTGATGCGACTGATGGTTGTCCGAGATATACTGCAAGAGTTATAACTGGTGTGAAAATTGGTCCATCTCCACAATGGTTAGTTGAAAGATTAACTGAAATTGGACAAAAAAGCATAAACAATGTAGTCGATGCCTCTAATTATGTATTGATGGATACCGGCCATCCAATGCATACATTTGATTTAGAAAAAATTAAATCAAAGCAAATCAAAGTTCGTTTTGCTGAAAAGGGTGAGAAGTTTACTCTACTCGATGAAACTGAACAAAAATTAGAAGAACATCATTTATTAATTTGCGACGGTAACAATCCGTTAGCATTAGCCGGTGTGATGGGTGGTTTGGAAAGTGGAATTACAGACGAAACAACAGATATCTTGATTGAAAGCGCATACTTCACACCGACGGTTATCCGTAAAAGTGCTAAAACACTTGATATTTCAACGGAATCTTCAAAAAGATTTGAACGAGACACCGATATTGAGAATATCATTCCTTCGATGGATTATTTAACACAACTTATTGTTGAGCTTGCAGGTGGAGAAGTTGCTAAAGGAATTATTGATGTTTATCCAAAACCAAAACAGCAACTTGAAGTTGATTTTTCGCTCGAAAAATGTAATAAATTTCTCGGTATTTCAATAGACAATGATAGATTACAGCAAATCTTTAATTCGCTTGAAATACAGTTTGAAATTAAAGATAGTCTTTATCATTGTTCAATCCCGACATTTAGAAATGATTTAGAAAGAGAAGTGGATTTATTTGAAGAAGTTGCCAGAATATATGGCTATAATAATCTTCCTGTATCTAACGCATTTACAGGATGTTATACATCGTTTATTAAAGATGAACATAAAACAGATTCTTCCATAAGAAGTATTTTATCTTCAACTGGATATTTAGAACATTATTCAAATAGTTTGATTTCTGTTGAGCAAACGCTACATTTTTCTGATTTACTTCCTGTGTCAGTTTCTAACCCATTGAGTAGTGAAATGGCATATCTAAGAAATTCGATTATACCCGGACTATTGACTGCTGTTTCCTACAATGAAAAACGCCAACAGAAGTATTTTAAACTCTTTGAAATCGGTGCTATTCATTACCAAGCAGATTCCGAAGAAAAAGGTAGTCATGAAGATTTTAATCTTGGAATTGTTTGGTTTGGAAAATCACAGACTCATTGGAGAAAAACCAATGAACAGGATTATTACAATGTTAAAGGAGAGTTAAATCACTTCTTCAATAAATTAGATTGCCCCAAATTGAGATTTGTTAAAGAAGAATTAGAGAAGGGATTTGAATTTTCAATAACTCTTTATTCTGGCAAATTGAAGTTAGGAGTTCTTGGAAAACTTTCGAAAGATATTCTTAAGAATTTTGAAATTAAAACACCAATTTGGGTTTTTTCTGGTTCAATTGAGAACATAGCTCAATCCATTGCAACGAAAAAGAGTAAATACAGATCACCGATTCTATATCCTGCGATTGAACGAGATATTGCGTTGCTTGTAAAAAAGGAATTCACATCAGAACAATTATCAAGAACAGTTAAGGGTAGTGGCGGTGAACTTCTCAAAAATGTTACTTTATTCGACTATTTCGAAAAGGAAGAACTCGGAATAGATATGAAAAGTTTAGCATTTTCGTTAACATTCCAATCTCCAGAAAAAACACTAACTGATAATGAAATTGATAAATTTGTTACAAAAATATTAGATAAATTAGTTAAACAATATCAAGTTGTCCAAAGATAAATTGGAGGAGTTATGAGTCAATCATTAAATGTAGTAAGAGTTAACATTCTTGGTCAGCAATATGTTATTAAAACTTCGGCAGATGCTTCGTATATCAATAAAGTAGCTGATTATGTAAACGAGCGGATGGATGAAGTCAAGCAATCAGCTGGAGATGACCAATCTCAACTTCGCACTGCTGTTCTAGCGTCTATGAACATAACTGATGAATTATTTACAGATAGGAAAGAACACGATATTGTGATTGATAAAATTGAAGCAAAAACTCTTGCTATCACTGAATTCATTGAAGACAAAATTAAAGAGACTGAAAATAAATAAGAGATTATTCTGGAAACAAAAATCTTAAAAGGTAAACCGGTAGCTGACAGTATTAAAAGTCATTTGTCAATAGAAATTGGCGAACTTGCATCAAATGGAATTATACCTGGATTAGCCGCAGTGCTTGTTGGAAACGACCAAGCTTCCGAAGTTTATGTAAGAAGTAAAGCAAGAGCATTTGAGAAGCTTAATTGTTTCAGCGAAACATTTAGATTAAATGAAGATGCTAAAGAATTTGAAGTAATTTCGTTGATTCACCAATTAAATCAAGACTCAAAGTTTCACGGGATTTTGGTTCAGTTACCTTTACCTAAACATTTAGATTCACAGAAAATCTTATCAGAAGTTTCTCCCAAAAAGGATGTTGACGGATTTCATCCTGTAAATCTAGGTAGTCTTTTGGAGGGAAATCCAAATTTTATTCCCTGCACACCAAATGGTATTATTGAAATTTTAAAGTATTACAAAATTAAAACTGAGGGGAAGCACGCAGTAATAGTTGGTAGGAGCAATATCGTAGGGAAGCCGATGTTTGCACTTCTTGCGCAGAAAATGGAAATGGGAAATGCAACAGTAACAATTTGTCATACTCGAACTCGAGATATTTCATATTTCACAAAACAGGCGGATATCATTATTGCTGCTTCAGGTGTTCCTGAACTTATTACAGGGAAAATGATTAAAGAAGGCGTTGATATTATAGATGTTGGAATTAATCGAGTAGATGACGATTCTGAAAAAGGTTATCATCTCGTTGGTGATGTTGATTTTGACGGAGTTCAAGCTATCGCTGGTTCTGTAACTCCAGTTCCTGGTGGAGTTGGTGTAATGACAATTACGATGCTTTTGTCGAACACAGTTAAATCTGCGAAAAGATCAATGGAGAATTGTTAATTAAAGAATTTAATAGCACCCGTAGCTCAATTGGATAGGGCACTGGATTTCGACTCCAGCGGTTACAGGTTCGAATCCTGTCGGGTGTACTCCTCTTCGTTTCACTACGAGGAGCAAGCCGAACTAATAATATGTGGATTGTTTACATCATAAAATCTGATGAGAGTTATATTTATACTGGGATGACGAGAAATCTCAAAAAAAGTTAATAGCACATAATACCGGTTTATCATCGTACATAAAAAGAGGTTCAAATTGGAGGGTGTTATATTCAGAGGAATTTTATATCTGATGATGCTCGTGAAAAATACTTAAAAAACAACGCTGGCAAGGAATGGCTTTAACGAAGAAGTTTAATGTAAGTTTTAGCATTGACTTGCTTATCGCAACAGCGTGTATAAAAGTTCTCTCATTTTGTAATAGCCACTTGGTTCGTCGGCTAATTAACGGCTTAATAAAGATTTTTGTATAGTGGATTTAACAGAAGGTGGAGAAGAATGAAAATACCGTTTACACAAAAAACTGTACACTATCTTTTTAAAAACAATTTATGCATCTTATGTATCAAAAATAATATGTATATTACAGTAGGAGACTTAAATTATTCTCCTTGTAGCGAATTACTGGAAATGAACACAATTTTATGATGAACCGTTTCAAAGTCATAGTAACATTTTTGGCCATTTCTTGTGCTACCGTTTTAGCACAAGAAACTTCTGCACCTACTTTTTTTGCATACACTTTAGATAATAAGCCATTTTTCATGAGTAAAGAAATAGAGAAAGAGCAACCAATTGTTCTTAGTTTCTTTGCAACTTGGTGTGGACCGTGTCGACAAGAAATACCAGTCATTGATAGCCTTTCAACACAATATTCTAATGTTAGTTTTTATCTTGTAAATGTGAGTGGATTGACTCAAGGTGATAAAGTGATGAAAGAAAATGATGATAAAGTTATCGAAATGCTCAAATCTTTAAAAGTTGATTTACCAGTTTTAATGGATAAGTATGGTAAAACAGCAGAATTATACGACGCACTTGTATTGCCTCGAGTTGTGATTATCGATAAAAATGGAAATATTGTTTATGCTCATACTGGATATGACAAGGATGTAAAAATTGAAATTCAAAAAACCCTTACAGAAATCACCAATGGAAAAAATTAAACCATATCTCATATTATTTCTATTTATTGTAACACAGTTAATTGGGCAAAAAAGTGTAATTGCTGTGGCTGATGTAAAATCTGATGGACTATCCGAATTTGAAATTAAACAGTTGTTCAATAGGATTGAATCTGACTTGGTCAATTTAGGCCAGTATCAAGTGACTAGCCGTTCAGAGGCCGAACAAATACTAAACGAAGTTAAATTTCAGCAATCTGGTTGCACTGACCAACAATGTGCAGCAGAAATTGGTAAATGGCTTAGACTATATGCTTTTACCTAATGTGTTATTTGACAAGAATTCAGGAGATATAAATGTAACTCTAAAACTTGTTGATGTAGAAACTGCACGAATAACTACATCAATCTCTAAAGATGATACCGTAAATAGAGTTCGTGATATTAATACTAAACTGTTTGATTATCTTGTAGAATTATACAGGAAAGATACGGGTGAAGTATCAAATGGTTTTGTCCAACAAAGATTAGAAAAAGGTGTTGGTTCACTTAAAATAGAAACCAATCCAATTGGTGCAACAGTTATATTTGATAACAGACAACACGGAGTTACACCTCTTCAAGTTGATGATGTAGAAGAAGGTCATCATGCAATAATTTTGAGTTACGAAGGTTACGAAAGATTACAGAAGGGTGTGGTGATAGTTGCCGATTCAGTTATTACAATTAGCGAAGTATTAACCAAACGCAAAGGACATCTACAAATCATTACCGAACCAATAGGTTGTGAAGTTTATCTTGACGATGAATATAAGGGAAATTCTCCACTTAATTTACAATATCTGGATCTTGGGAGTTATTTTTTGAAAATTTCACACGAAGGTTTTCAGGAAGAAGTAAGTAAGATTTCAGTGCAATGGAATAAAACTGAAATCATAAAACGAAATCTATCTGCAGAACCAGCATCTGTTGCGTTCTATTCTGTTCCTAAAGGTGCAACGGTTTATGTTGATGGGAAATCTGTTGGGAAAACTACGAATGCTGGTTTGGTGGTAAATATTCCAGATGGGCAACATAATATCCAAATGAAGTTAAAAGGTTATTCTCCAGTATCAAAAACTGCTAGTTTATCTCCAGGTGATAATACAAGTATTGAGCTACAATTAATTAAACTACCAGATGGTGTATCAGAAAATCCCAATGTGGGCTGGGTGTCAGTAAATGGATGGCCAGAAGATTGCAATGTATCACTTGCAGGTGAACTGTTATCTTTACCGATTAAATATTTTGAACTGCATAATGGCAGGTATTCATTAAAAGCAACCAAAGATGGCTATTTAAATCAAAATGTATCGTTTAATGTTAAAGCACAGAAACTAACTGAAACACAATTCCAACTCAAACCAGTTGATAGAGAAAAATCAAAAACAAGGGCATGGTTATTTCCTGGTTTGGGACACTATTACGCAGAAAAACCAGCAAAGGGTTTAATGTGGACAGCATTAGAAATCGCCAGTTTGTATGGAGCATATTATTTTTATAATGATTATCAAAATAAACTTTCTACTTACGACAATGCACATTCAAATTATTTAAACTCCTCAACCCACGATGAAATCGAATCGAATAAAGTATTATATCAAGATGCGTATGATAAAAAGAATATCAGTTTAGCAAGTTTAGGGACAATGAGTGGAATTGCCATAACTGTATGGATTTGGAATGTGTTTGATTTGAATAATTCAATTCCTTATGTGTTACCGTTTCCGAAAGGTAGCCAATTTGAAATTGGTGTAAATGAAAAAGGTGAGTTAGAAACTCAGATAAAGTTTTAATATGAAGAATATAATCTCAATAATAATCCTATTTTTGTTTTGGTCGTGTGAGTTAACGCCTGAATTTGATAATCCGCTTGACCCAGATAATCCTGAATATGAAACACCTGAAACAACAATTTTAGGTGGTCCAAGCGAAGGTGAAATAGTTGATGAATCTTCAGTTACTTTTTCTTGGGAAGGAAATGAACAAGCAGTTGTATATTCTACAAATTTAAATAATCTGGGTTGGTCAAATTGGACATCAAATACCGACATCACTTTTGACTATTTAGATGAAGGGGGTTATACATTTCAGGTAAAATGTAAATATTCAACGGGTGATGAAGACGAATCTCCTGCAGAAATAAACTTTACAGTAGATGCAATTCAAGGACAATCATTAAGAATTTATCCATTACTCACAGAAACGACTGTAAACCAGACTCAAACGGTATCTGTATTTATAGAAGAAGTAGAAAATGTAATGACAACAGAATTTGATATTACTTATGACCCACTTTTGGTTACACTACAAAATGTTACTGAGGGTGAACTTATAACTGACTTTGCAGGTGAATCGGTAATGATTTATGAGATTATTGAAAATGATGGATATAATTCTATTC
>JACKQG010000160.1_pt1 | contig 97006 bp, 92 predicted proteins | sample 8237621 | NCBI WGS metagenome assembly JACKQG01 (sample SAMN15677084, study PRJNA649215) | marine metagenome | biome: marine; feature: Black Sea; material: saline water; isolation source: suspended particulate matter (SPM) from the Black Sea western gyre | collected 2013-06-09/2013-06-10 | depth...
TAATATTTCGCTTTAAAAATTTATTTTGGCCCTTACCGTTTAAAGGCTTTAATAAATAAAAAGGGTGCGAAACTTGAGTAATAAAGAAATGATCGATTATCACGTCCACACACAACTTTGCAACCACGCCAAAGGTTCCATGGAGGCATATATACAAAAAGCCGTTGCCATCGGTTTAAAGGAGATATGCTTTCTGGATCACCTTACAATGCACGAATACGGGAAAAGGCTTTCAATGAGCCCGGGAGAGGTCCCCTTCTATTTCCAGGCTGTGCAAAAATTAAAGCATAAATACCGCGGCCTTATTAAAGTTAAGGCAGGTCTTGAGCTGGATTTCGCCCAGGAATATACCGATTTTTTCCAAAAGATTGTGGATACATATTCATTTGATGTAATAGGAAGCTCATTGCATTTTTTAGGCAAGATGGACATAGTCACACGCAAGTCCGAGTGGAAACAGGGCAAACCGGATATCGATTATGTATACGGCCTTTACTTTTCACAACTTGAAAAGATGCTGGATTACAACTATTTTGATGTTGTATGCCACATCGACCTTGTGAAAAAATTCGGATGGAAGCCATCGATATCTTTTGATAAAATACTTGATAAAATACTATTAAAAATAAAAAATAAAGATTTAATTGTTGAGGTAAATACAAGCGGATATGAACATCCGGTTAATGAAATATTCCCATCCATGGAAATTATTAATAAATGCCATGAATTAGGGATAAACATTATTGTCGGGTCAGATGCCCATAATCCGGAAAGCGTGGGACAACACTATGACAGGGTGTTGCCGATGCTGTTTTCAGCAGGATACAGGCAGTTAGCCACATTTACAAAGCGAAAGCAGGAAATGATTCCGTTACACGCCACCACACTTTAGCGGACTCTGTGATCTCTGTGTACTCAGTGGTGAAAATAGTTGGAAAATTTATGTTGCGCATTAAAATAACCACTTGCAACTGTTTTATTTTTATTTGTCTTATGGCTTTGCAGCTTTTTTTGCCAGCCCAAACTCCGGCAGGTACAAATAAAAAAGCCAGCTATTTTAATACATTGCAAAAGAGGCTTATAGAAGACGGTTTTAACAAAAACAAAATCAATGCGCTCTATGCCAAGCCAGGGGTCTATTTTGACGCAAAAGGGGTTTCTCTCTTTTTCAGTCACAGCGAAGGCAAATTAAATTACGATCAGTTTATTTCAAAAAGGTCGATTAAAAAGGCAAAAAAATATCTTAAAAAACACAGGACAGTCTTTGAGAATATGGAAAGGACATACTGTGTGGACAAAGAAATCATCGCTGCCATAATACTGGTCGAAACCAGGCTTGGGACCTATCTGGGGGAAAGGTCTATATTAAACACGCTTTCAACCATGGCCTCCCTGAAAGACCAACATGTAAAAAATATGTTATGGCGCAAAATTTCAGGTTCATCCCCTTTTACAAGGGAAAAATTTGATAAAAAGGCTGAAAAGAAATCAACATGGGCATATTCTGAGCTAAAAGATTTTCTCAAATATGCAAACAGGGAAAATATCGACCCATTGTCTGTTTACGGATCATATGCAGGCGCAATGGGCATTGCTCAATTTATGCCCAGCAATATACTTGCGCTTGCCAAAGACGGCAATAACGACGGCTGTATAGACCTGTTTAATCATGCCGATGCCATAGCAAGTATCGCAAGCTACCTGCAACATCATGGCTGGCGGGCAGGAATAGACGACAAAAAAGCTTATAAAATACTGCTGCGCTATAATTACAGCAAATATTACGCAAATATTATCTTAAAAATCGCCAAATTTTTGAGAGGTTGAAACCGGTTTTGAAAACAGCCATTACATTCATTGGAATAAGCATACCATTTTTTTTAATGACCATCTGGGCAATTGTCGATGTTGCACAGAAAGATTTCGGCACTATAAAAAAGAAGGTCCTCTGGGGAGTTATAGCATCCATTCCTTTTATAGGTTTTATTGTCTATCTTATCTTCGGATTTAGAAAAGGGAAAAAGTCGAAAACACCTGACATCCTATAAAATAATATTTGACAAAATCGCCTGTCTTCAATATTGATGGCTTCGTAAAAAGTCCAAAAATACCGTTTTCCGTCATTCCGGCGAAAGCCGGAATCCAGTCTTTTCAAGCAGTTGCAAACCATCTGGACTCCGGTTTTCACCGGAGTGACGACTTTTTACGAAGCCATCAATATTTATTCCACCACAAAGTGAGCTACAACAAGTGGTCCCATCGTCTAGCGGTCAGGACACCGGCCTCTCACGCCGGTAACAGGGGTTCGATTCCCCTTGGGATCACCAAACAACTTTACTATTCTCGCCATTGTCTCGCCGGCTTTGCTGTTTATGACTATGTCCGCAAGCTCGTCACATGGCGTCTCGCCGATGTTTATGATAACCAGTTTCGCGCCTGCTTCTTTTGCATATACCGGCATAAAAGCTGCCGGATAGACCGCAAGTGAAGAGCCTATAGCAATCAAAAGATCACAATTCCTGGAGTGTTTAATCGCGGCATCCTTTGCCCTGGATGGAAGAGCTTCGCCAAAGAAAACAATATCCGGCTTTAAAATGCCGTGACATTTCTCACAGTCCGGAATTTCAATCCCTTTTTTTAGTTTTTCCTTGATATATTCCATATTATATTGTTCGTCGCAGCTCAGGCATCTAACCAGTTTCATGTTTCCATGTAATTCAAAAACCTTATCCGGAGAATTTCCCGCCTTCTGGTGAAGATCATCTATGTTCTGCGTAATAACGCAATCAAGCTTGCCTGTCTTTTCCAATTCTGCAATAGCATAGTGAGCCTGATTCGGCCTGACGCTTGAAAAAAGGCCTCCTTCAACGAGAATCTTCCATTGTTTTTTTCTTGTTTCTATACTCCTTAAAAATTTTTGTATGGTAAAATCATCAGGATCGAATTTAGTCCAGATTCCTCCGGGACTGCGAAAATCCGGAATTCCCGATTCCGTGCTGACACCTGCTCCGGTAAAAACAACGATCCGGTCAGAAACTGAAATCATTTCTGCTACAGCTCTGATTTTTGCATCCAAGAGGCAAGAATCATTCACTTTTTTAGTCTTCCAATCGGCATGATATAGAGCGGGCGCTCATCAGCCATTGCATGGATGACTGTTTTAACCTGGTCGTCATAAAAGGCGCCTATGGTTAATGCCCCCAGTCCCAATGAAACAGCTTGCAGGCAGACATTTTGCGACGCATGCCCGACTTCCATATAAACATACTGCATGCCCCTATTCCCATACTTTCCGGTGATACGTTCATATACGGCGCAAAACACCATAACAAGAGGCGCTTGTCTTATTGGGGATTGATTTAAAGCCGCACCACACAATTGCGCTCGCCGGTCTCCCTCTAAAATCTTGAACAATTCATGTCTATGAGGCCTGTATTTATAAACACCTGCGGGAAGGTCCTGCACCCTGCCGGCGACAATGTACAGCTCAAGAGGATAAAGCGCTCCGGCGGAAGGCGCTGTTCTAAAACCTCTTGGATCTGTTATGCCCTGCGCAGACCACAAAAGCTGTGAGACTTCGGCAAGCGTCAAAGCCTCTGCAGCATAGCTTCGCACAGACCGTCTTTTCAATAAAGCCGTCTCAACCGGAATATTGCCGTCAAACCGTGGAGCGGGCAGTTTTACGATTTCCTTGGATTTGTCAATAGTCATGGCTTCACCCATTGTTAGAGGAAAGCATGCGATGCTCAATAAAAAAATTATCTCACAAATCACAGCGAGTATAAAGTATCTTTTCATTGCTGACACCCCTTTATTTTTGCTTCACATCAAGAAGCCGATATCTATTTGCGAAGATGAGAAATGAAACTCCCCACCGCAAGCAGATGGGGTATTGAAAAAACATAATAAATCCGATGAGTTCCATTCAATCGCAAAAGTTTTTTCATTGTTTGTTTCCTTCTTTCTTAATAATGCCGTTTTGCGGTTCAGTCAAGCCGGCCCAGGATAATTGAGTAAGGACACCGGTAATACTTGAATCACCCGGCTTTTAGTGCTATTCTAAAAATAATATAATCCACTCAAAAAATATTGGGGAAAGGTAAAAAATGAAAGAGGTAATGTATGGATCCACAAATATTAAGTGACTATTTTAAAAAATGTTTTCTTGCCGTAGATGGTCTGTGGTTTATGATGTTAGAGAAAACAGACTCATTTGACAAGGCCCTTGAAATTGACGGCAGGGTATGGGAAATACTGCCGAAGATACAGGCCAGGAAGATAAAAGAGTTGTTAAAGCTGGAAACAGCCTCTGAAGTGGATCTGCTAAGGGCCCTTAAGTTCAAGCTGGATGCCGAAGATTTTGCAAGCGAGGTGTTGAGAAAAGATTCACATATTAATATCATCATCAAGAAATGTCCATGGCTTACCTTGTTAAAACAATCGAATCGAGAGCATCTGGCAGAGAGGATTAGCGATGTAATATGCTCTGTCGAGTATGGTGTCTTTGCCGGAGAATTTATGGAAGATATGGATTTCAAGGTAATATCGCGACAATGTTCGGGAAACGAGATTTGTTCATTTATATTGGAAAAATGCTTGACTTAAAAGCAATCTATTAACTATATTTTAACATATTTTAATTTAAATAACAGGTTAAGAAAACAGAACAAATTTATTGAAAAGAGGTTTCGATGAACAGAGTGAACTTAATCAATGTGCTTAAGGATAAAACCGGCATAGGCAAAAAAAGTGTTAAAAAGATCATTGATACATTTTTTGGCACAATAACAAAAGCCCTTCCCAATGGCGAACGTGTTGAAATCAGGGGTTTTGGAAGTTTTACTGTTAAAAAATACAAGCCGTACATAGGTCGAAACCCAAAAACCGGCAAACAAATTAAGGTACATCCCAAGAAACTGCCGTTTTTCAAAGTAGGTAAAGAATTAAAAGATATGGTCGACAATTAACAATTATGGGCGATTAACTCAGTGGGAGAGTGCTACCTTCACACGGTAGAAGTCACTGGTTCAAATCCAGTATCGCCTACCATCTGTGAGAAATATAAGGGGTTACGGTTTTTTATTAACTGCAATCCCTTTTTTTGTCGGAAAAGAAGAACCGTAAAGAGATAATGCACTTGCCTTAGGATAGTAATCCGTGCTAACTTCTCCAAGATTATTTACAGGGAGGAGAACAATTGATAGCAAAGATCTTAAGCAGCGCTGTTATCGGTATAGATGCCTATCTTGTGGAAGTGGAAGTAGATATAGCCCAGGGCCTTCCAACATTTGCTACTGTCGGACTCCCTGAAACAGCTGTAAAGGAAAGCAAGGAGAGGGTTAAGTCCGCCATTAATAATTCCGGCTACAACTTTCCCGCCGACAGGATAACTGTAAATTTAGCCCCCGCAGACATCAAAAAGGAAGGCACAGGTTTTGATTTGCCTATAGCGTTGGGAATATTGGCCGCATCCGGTATAATCCCCGCGGAAATAGCCTCCAGGCACCTTGTTTTGGGCGAGCTTTCACTGGACGGCCGTATAAAACCTGTAAAAGGCTGTCTTCCTATGGCCATTGCCGCAAAAACTGCCGGCTATCCAGGAATTATTGTGCCATACGATAACAGGCATGAAGCATCGGTAGTAGATGAGATATCGGTTCTTCCTGTGAAAACTCTGTCCCAGATAGTTAATTTCTTTTGCGGATTCACTCAAATCAAGCCTGAAAAAACCGATATTTCTACTATACTTGCCATGGATCGCAGCAAGTTTGAAGTGGATTTTTCCGAAGTCATGGGACAGGAGCATGTAAAGCGGGCTCTCGAAGTAGCATCTGCCGGCGGCCACAACTTGATTATGGTCGGCCCTCCAGGTTCCGGAAAGACCATGCTGGCAAAACGTCTGCCGACAATACTCCCGCCCTTTACATTTGACGAAGCAATTGAAACCACCAAAATTTATTCCGTAGTTGGAATGCTTTCAAGCGGCCAGGCTCTAATTACAAAAAGGCCTTTCAGATCTCCTCACCACACGATATCGGATGCGGGTTTAATCGGAGGCGGCCATATCCCCAGGCCGGGCGAAGTAAGCATGGCTCATAATGGCGTTCTTTTCCTGGATGAATTTCCGGAATTTAAAAAACATGTATTAGAAGTGCTGCGCCAGCCGGTGGAAGATTTAAATGTAACTATTTCCCGTGCCTCATCAACCATAACCTACCCTGCCGGTTTTATGCTGGTCGCCGCTATGAATCCGTGTCCGTGCGGCTACTTTTCCGATCCAAAGCACGAATGCCGGTGCACGTATCAGCAGATTCGTAAGTACAGATCAAAAATTTCAGGCCCATTGATGGACAGAATAGATATTCATGTTGAAGTGCCGGCGGTTCCATATAAAGACCTTTCTGGAAAATCATGGGCTGAATCTTCAGAAGATATTATGAAACGGACACTTGCAGCCCGCTTAATTCAATCTAAACGATTTGTTAGAACAAAAATATTTTGCAACTCCCAGATGAACAATCGTCATATAAAAAAATATTGCAAAATCGACGATGTATCCTCCAATCTTCTTGAAGCAGCCATAGATAAATTCGGTCTGTCCGCCCGCGCCTACAACAGAATTCTGAAAATCGCCCGCACTATCGCCGATTTGGCTGAAGAAAAAGATATTCAGGTCGATCATATTTCCGAGGCAATTCAATACAGGAGTCTGGACAGAAACAGACGCGAATTTTGATGGCGTCGTAAAAAGATTTAGACTATTATGAAAAGTTTATGGAACGATAATGAAGCAAAAAGCTTCTCCGATAATCCATTAGAGCTCAGGGTTTACACCTCCAGATTATTGGGCCGGGAATCCGGTCTGGTGTTACATGGCGGAGGCAACACATCCGTAAAGGCTAAAATAAAAAACTTCTTCGGCGACATCGAAGAGCTGCTGTATATAAAAGGAAGCGGCTGGGATCTGAAAACGATTCAAACCTCAGGATTTGCTCCTGTCAAGCTGGAAGTTCTGAAAAGGATGGCGGGACTTGAGCGCCTGTCTGATACAGATATGGTCAAACTTCAAAGAGTTGCAATGACCGATCCTGCAGCTCCTAACCCTTCTATAGAAGCCATCTTGCATGCCATTATACCCTTCAAATATGTCGATCACACTCATGCGAATGCGGTCGTAACGATCACCAATAACGAAAAAGGTGAAAGGCTGATTCGAGAAATTTACAAAGACAGGGTCTTGATTGTGCCTTATGTAATGTCCGGTTTTATCCTGGCAAAAAAAGTTTATGAAATGATCCGCAATATCAACTGGCATGAAGTTGAAGGCATAATTCTGATGAACCATGGCATCTTTACTTTTTCAGATGATGCCAAAACAAGTTATGAACAGATGATCCATCTTGTTTCCCTTGCGGAAAACTATCTTCAAGCAAATGGGGCATTTGACTCTATTGCCAAAGCAAAAGCCGTAGAGGATCTGCTTACCTTAGCGAAAATCCGCAAACAGGTTTCTCTGGCAAAAGGGTCTGCCATGATAGCCGGACTGGCTAACACCCCTGAAGCCTGCGGCTTTGCCAATCTGACCAATGTAGATTCGATTGCCACCCGCGGCCCTTTAACTCCTGATCATGTTGTCCGCACAAAGCAGATACCGGTTGTAATAAAAAAAGATATTAAAAAAGAAATAACCGGCTTTTGCTCGGCATACAAAAAGTATTTTCAGCGAAATACCGACTCGCCGTGCTCGCGCACTGTCGCAGCAGGTGGCCGTTTGCTTTGCCTTGATCCCGCCCCCAGATGGGGAGTCTGGCCCGGGCACGGTATAATGGCTTTTGGGCAAAGTCTAAGGGAAGCAAATATTGTTTTTGATATTGCTTTTCATACTATCCGGGCAATTCAGTGGGGTGAAGCCATAGGCGGCTGGAAACCCCTGCCGGAAAGAGATATTTTCGATATGGAATACTGGGAGTTGCAACAAGCCAAACTGCGCAAAGAAGACACAATTCGAACATTCCAGGGCAAGATAGCTCTTGTTACCGGCGCTGCCAGCGGCATAGGGCTTGCCTGTGCCAAAGCTCTGCATGAACATGGCGCCGCAGTTGTCGGCATGGATCTAAACCCTGCAATCACCCGGATGTTCGATCAGCCTGATCTGGTAGGATTAACTTGTGATATTTCTGATGATAAAATTATAAAAGAAGCAGTAGAATTTACTGTTCGCAATTTTGGCGGCCTCGATATATTGATAAATAATGCAGGAATATTTACCCACAGCCAAAGCATTGAAGACATGGATGCTGAAACCTGGAATCGAAGCATGGAAATCAATTTATCGAGTCACCAGCGATTGCTGAAAATATGCATCCCTTATCTCAAACAGGGTGTTGATCCGTCTGTGATATTCATCGCTTCAAAAAACGTCTCTGCTCCCGGCCCCTGCGCTTCCGCCTATTCGGTTGCCAAAGCAGGCCTGACCCAGCTTGCCCGGGTGGCTGCGCTGGAACTGGCTGCAGATGGGATTAGAGTTAATATCATTCATCCTGATGCCGTGTTTGATACCGGCATATGGACTCAAGAAGTCTTAAATGAGCGAGCTAAACATTACGGACTTACTGTTAAGGAATATAAAACCAAAAATCTGTTAAAAACCGAAGTGACTTCCAAAGACGTTGCCGCCCTTGTTTGCTGCATGGCAGGCCCGGCTTTTGCCAAAACAACAGGAGCACAGGTCCCGATAGATGGCGGAAATGAAAGAGTAATTTAATTGGGCGCTTTTCTTATTGATTTTCATTCGGCCATTCATTGAAGATTCCCCGCAGCAAGCTGCAGGGTTCTTCAATTGATGCTTGAAGAACTCAAGGTGTTGGCCAATAAACGTGACATCCCATATCAATCACTAACGCATAAATCATGGGCATCCCGCTGTACACCCCAATACCTCTTTCTTGGTATGCTAAGACACAAATCGCCAGGGTACACAAGAAATGTCTTGACTGCGTGATATTTGACATGTAAATTGGCAATAACCATGATATCTGACGGTATTCATGGCAATTATTACGGAGGCGGGCAATGTATGTCAAAAGGCAATTGGATTTATTAGAGATTCTACAAGGAAAATCTTACTTTTTATTCGGACCACGTCAAACTGGAAAGACATCCTTGATTCAACATACGTTAAATGAATACAGGTATTACAATCTGCTTCAAACGGATGTGTATCTGAAATTAAGCAGGGCGCCCCAAAGGCTTCGCCAGGAAATAACAGACGATGACAAGATTGTTATCATCGATGAGATTCAGAAGCTGCCAATTCTGCTTGATGAAGTACATAACTTAATTGAAAAAAAAGGGATTCATTTCCTCCTTACCGGATCCAGCGCAAGGAAACTAAGAAATAAAGGCGTGAACCTGCTGGGGGGCCGCGCCAGAACCAGGCGGCTGCGTCCCTTTATTCTCAAGGAGTTAAAGGGGGATTTCCAATTACTGAAAGCCCTGGATACAGGCCTGATCCCTTCCATCTATTTTTCCGATGCACCATTTGAAGATCTGGAGGCATATACGGGAAATTATTTAAGGGAAGAGATTGCAGCGGAAGCCATCGTTCGGAATGTGCCTGCATTCAGCAGATTTCTCACTGTAGCCGGGCTGTGTAACGGTAAAATGATTAATTATACGAACATAGCAAGCGATGCACAGGTTCCAAGATCAACCGTGCAGGAATATTTTCAGATTCTACGCGACACGCTGCTTGGCGATGATCTGCCTGCATGGCGGAAATCCGTCAAACGAAAACCGGTTTCCACTTCGAAATTCTACTTTTTCGATATAGGCGTCGCCAGATTTCTGCAAGGTCGTCGGGGTCTCAAGGTGAGATCTCCGGAATTTGGGGAGGCATTTGAGGCTTATATCCATCATGAGATAAAAAGCTACTGCGATTACAAAGGGGGTTGTGATCTGTGTTACTGGAGGGCGACTTCAGGCTTTGAGGTTGATTTTGTCATCAACGGAAAAACAGCGATTGAGGTAAAAGGGAAGGCAAATATCACAAGAAAAGACTTCAAAGGATTGACTGCAATAAAGGAAGAAGAACTTTTAGAGAATTATATATTGGTCACTCTTGAAGATACCCCCCGAAAAGATGGGGATATATGTATCCTCCCCTGGAAAGATTTTATTACGAACATGTGGCAGGATGAGTATGTATGATAATATCCCTTTGCTGCATTAAGATCTTGGCACATTTCTTCGCAAAAAATCGCTCAACTTAGGTTAAAGAAAAACAGGGAATATTTATATGGAAGAGACTACAAATAAAGATCAAGATAGTCTGTTAAAATCCAAAAATGAATCGGGAGGTACACAACGACCAAATATTATTACAATTATGTGCGCTTTGTATATCTTTCATGTAATAGGTATAATTTTTGCGCCTTTCAGTGATAAAGCATGGTCCATCGGCTTTTGGTGGCCACCATATTTAGGTTTTTCAGCAATAATTATCTTGATCTGTATATACGGCTTTTGGGAAATGAAGAAATGGTCGATAATGCTTTATCTGACATTTGTTGTCGTTAATCAGATTGTAATGCATAGCATAGGGAGAACCGCCACGTTAATTATACCCGGTATAATTTTGCTGATCGTTTTGTCACAGTATCGTAAAATGACTTAAACCGAGTATCTCAACACCTGCAACTCATACCCGAGCGGGGGGTGCGGGACATCCATAAATAAGTAACTAACCTCCGTTTAACCATGTTTTATTTACTTATTTATGGATGTCCCGCGAGTTTACTACGTTAAGCCCCAACATTTGACAATAACTCCAAAGTAAGGTTAATCTTACATCTTACATTCTAAATGTATTTTTATTGTAAAAAAGTGTATGATTTACTTTACAATAAACCGAGAGTTTGGTATGAATATATTTAATATTTTACAAAGTGATAAAAACATATAAATATAAAGGAGTTACAATGGAATGGTTAGGGGGAAAAATTAAATATTTGATTAAGGAGAACAATTCTTCAATAGTCAAATTAGCAGAAAAGACAGGTGTTTCCAGGCAGACAGTAACTGACTGGATCAAAGGCCAGGTTCCCAAAGGCAACCATTTAATTAATCTTTGCAAAATTTTTAATGTAAACCCCGATTTTTTCTTTTCAAAAGATTTTGACAATTCAATATCTGTTCCTGTCCACCGCACAAGAAGGACGGCCAAGGTTACATCGGCAATGCAAAAAGATGCGCTTGAAATGGCCAGAACATATGAAGTCCTTTTTAAAAATGATGCAAATTCAAGTGTTCTTCCTGTTGTAAGAGTTCATAATCGTACCGATGAAATTGCAAAAAAAATTGCAAAGGAGTTGCGAAAAAGAGCTGGCCTGAGTCAGGATATCCCTCCTGATTATGAACATACTTTTTCTCTTTTGGCATACCTTGGAATTAAGGTTATATTCCGGTATTTTCCTGAAAAAATTAAAGCCTATGCTTATTATACAAAAATACATGGTCATAGAATAGTATTTGTTAACAACAGCACGAATATTATTGATCTGATTTTTCCAATTTTACATGAAGCTGTGCACGCAATACGGGATGAAATCAAGATAAATGACGGTTTTGATGCAGAAGAAGAAAATTTCTGTGACAAAGTTGCAAGTTATATTCAATTCCCTGATGAATATGTTCATATAGTATATGATTTTATCAATGGCTTACCTGTGGGAGTCCAAGTAAACAAGCTTAAAACTTTCGGAAAAAAATACGGGCACGCACTATTTGGGATAGTTAAACAGATCAAAACTATTGATCCTGATTTTAATCTCAAAATTGGAGGCGCTGACTCAAATTTTAAAAAAGGTTTTCACACAATTGGTGATATTATATTTATAGGCAATGATCCCAGAGATTATGTTGCAAAAATTTCAACGTTAAGCCCTCTTTTTACAAGTATCATCCTTAACCAGATTGACAGTATTACAAATAGAAAACTCGGAGAAATGCTTGGGATTGAAAGTGTGCTGGACACAAAAGCAGTTAAGGATGAACTTATTAAATTAAAAAGCATGGCTTCCTGATATGTATATTCTATGTGATACTTGTAGTGTGTTGATGCTGATAAGGATAGCTCCGGATATGTTTTGTGATGAGCGGTATGAATGCGTTACCATTCAGGAGATGATTCAGGAAATATTTCGCACACAGAAATTTAAAATGCGATATCCCTGGAGAACAAAATATAAAAGCAAAATAAAAGCATTAGGAAAATCAAAGGTAGAATCAGGTGATTTTAAACTATATCTGGAGGCAATACGAAATATTATCGAAACCGGTAAAATTAATGAAAGAACTAAAAGATTTTTCAGTTTGAGCTACGTTGATCAAAAAATAGCTGCTTGTTCCATTGCTCATGGATTTAAACTGACAACTCTCGACGATGATCTAAATGACTTTGTAATCCAGGAGTTTTCAGGGAAAACGATTTCACCATTAAGGATAATTAATGACTGGATTAAAAAGGGGCTTATTAAATGGAACGATGACTTTCAATCTGTTTTAGAAGATTGGAATAGATGCAATGAGCATCCCCAACCTAAAAAGGAAGTTAAGAAATTTGAAAAAATTACTGGTTTTAAATACACCGGGCCATAATGACATAAAAAAGAGGGGAGGGTTGCGCGGGAAAATATAAGCCAAGAAAAGAATTTAATAAACCAGAGAAAATATATGTCTGCGATCTCCACAAAAAACCAAAAATGAAATAAGAAACGCCTAAAATCATGGGTGCTGTACAGACTGCAAAAAGCGTTTGAAGGGCAGTTGACAATGGATAATTGATAATGGAAAGCAGATAATTGTCAATTGTAAATTATAAGGAAATATTATGGCTGAACAACCCAACAAGCTGGTGATTTTCCAGAGTAAAAAAATCCGCCGGATTTGGCATGAAGATGAATGGTATTACTCAGTTGTGGATATCATTGCCGCTCTAACCGACAGTCCTATGCCAAGGCAATATTGGGGCAAGGTGAAGAAAAGAGAATTCGTTCAACTTCAACTGTCCCCAATTTGGATACAGTTGAAATTACCAGCCCAAGACGGGAAAATGCGTCAAACAGACTGCGTCAACACAAAAGGTGCCCTGCGCTTAATCCAGTCAATTCCTTCCAAAAAGGCAGAACCATTCAAACGCTGGTTGGCGCAGGTGGGTCAGGACCGGCTTGACGAGATAGAAAATCCCGAACTTGCTCAACAGCGGATGAAAGAAATTTATGAGAAAAAGGGTTATCCCAAAGACTGGATTGACAAAAGATTAAGGGGCATTGCCATACGGCAGAATCTGACCGATGAATGGAAAGAACGAGGGATTGAAGAACAAAAAGACTTTGCCATTTTAACTGCCGAGATTTCCAATGCCACATTTGGAATGACGCCGGCTGAATATAAAAAGTATAAGAATCTACCTGAAAAATCAAAAGCAAATTTACGCGACCATATGGATGATTTGGAACTGATTTTTACAATGTTAGGCGAGCGTGTCACCACAGAGATTTCCAAAAAAGAGAAACCGGATACGTTTCCTCAAAATAAAAAGGTTGCCAGGCGCGGGGGTAAAGTTGCCGGAAATGCTAGAAAAGAAACCGAAAAAGAACTGGGCAGAAGCGTTATTTCGAAACAGAATCTGCTGGATAAAGATGATAAATTAGCATTGGAAGACTAACTATGAACGAAGCGGAAACCAGCCGTTGACAAGGTATATCAATCGCATCAACACGGACTGGGTCAGATAATCGGTTTGCGATCTCCGCAAAAAACCAAAAATAAAATGAGAAGCGCATAAAATCATGGGCGTTTCGCTGTACGCTTTAGTCGAGCGCTTTAGTCGAGGGCGTCCCCAACATCCCTATAAGTCTAATTAGTCGAGGACGTCCCCAAAGTTTTCCCCTTGCCTTTTGAAATGCCATTGACAAGCTAATAATGTCATTGACATGGCTCTAATTTTCGATTACGGTTCCGTAGATCGGTTGTTGCTGAAACATCGCAAGGGTTACGAGCTTTTTGAGGGGGCATTTGGGGATGTCCATTGGATTATTGGTTGCTTTCTCCAGCAGATTTAACCCTTACTCCTCAGCGATTTTCTGTCCTTTCATGACTGATTGACTTATTAAAAATTAACGGTTTCAAGAAACCTGGGAAACTGATTGAGCTTAAGGCGCTTAACTTATAAACTTATTTGCCGGTTAGCGAATATTTCTTAGCTTTCGATAGCTTTTCGCCCCAAATTACCGATTCGCCATTCTTTTATCTGTCCTTCAAGTATCTTTTTAAATCTCTGTAATAATTCTCATGAGGTCCAATCATTATTAATTCCAAAGTATTACCACCAAACCGATAAGACAATAAGTACTGAATAGTCTGGGCTTTGAACTTATGGATATAAACTCCTCGAAGGTCACCTTTCTTTTCCAGTCCGATGGTAGGATTATTGAAGATTCTCTTGATCTGTGCGTCTAATATCTTTTTCTCTTGTTTTCTGAATTGCCTGACTTTTCTTTGAAAGGAACGAGATTGTATGATTTTCATGAGCAATTATCCAAATTTGTACTCTGAGGACTCTCCTTGATCTAACTCTGATAGTCCAATCAAGATTTCCTTAATCAAACTGTATGTCAAATCAGGATTTTCTTCCGCACACTTCCCGATTTTCGACCAGTGTTCAATCTGTCCTGTTATAGATCGGTTGTCAATTGCACTAAATATCTTTGCGTCTCTGACCAGGTTGTCAGAAACTCTCACAGCAGTCGTCATAGTAAAATCCTCCTAAGCATTATTTAGATGTTGCAACATTAACACAAACTGTTGCATTATGCAACATCTTTCTGCGGAATTGGTGAAACCCTCTTGCCTGACACCAATTTTATCGGTTAAATAGCCACAGGTCTAATTAGTCGAGGATATCACCAATAAACCCCCAAAATATAAAAAAGCAAAACCCATTCGGGACGTCCATTGGTAAATCAGTAACTCATTCGAGTAGCTGATAGTTCTTCTCTTTAGTTAGCCTTTCTCCTTTATTCACAGAATAAACTACGCCGGATTGGCTCATTTTAAATTGTTTTGCCAGCGAAGTTCCGCTCAGGCCTAATTCACGAACTGCCCAGTAAAACAGCAGGCTTCTTGCTTCTGATCGCGTTTTCTGCCGTCCCTTTAAGTGAAGTTCTTTTTTATCAATTCCGTATATCTCGACCACTATCTGCTCAAGGCGTTCAAGATCATATCCCTGGTTCTTTAGTTCATACTGCCGAGAGTATTTCTCATCTGCCCGAGACAGAACTTCCATGACAAAATCACTCTCGCCAAGTATCCGCTCATCACCTTTAATGCGATCCTGACCTCTCAACCGCATCTTCTTAACTTCGGCCCACCCGCCAAGGCTTCGAATCAGGCCACCTCCAACCAGATCCGGTCGTCTGCCTTGTTTTATTCCTTCTTCCATATAGGTAATATAATGCTTCCTCGAAGCGCCGACTCTTTTGCCAAAATAGGATAACACATATTCAGCATCCTGCCACTCACACTTCTTATTACCTGTCAGCACGCTGTGACCGCTGTAATTGTATTTGTTAAGCTCGGAAATATCAGAAACAACCTTTGCTCTTAACGGATTCAAATGGATATAACGAACCAGTTCTTTTAGATAAATATCCTCCTGGCAGATTATGGATTTGTAACGGTTTTGAAAAAGCTGGCCATGCCTCTTGTGTCTGTGGTTAAAACTCACTGCGTATCCTGTAAGAAGTCTCCTCATCAGGGTCGATAATCCTACATCTCCTGAGCGGAATAGAAAATGGGCGTGGTTGGACATGAGCGCCCATGCATAGCAGGATGTGTTTGTTTCAGGTACCAGCTTACTGAGCCGTTCAAGAAAATTGTTCCGGTCATGGCTGTCTCTGAATATCTTTCTACGTTCTATTCCCCGTATAATTACATGGTGCACTACACCGGGTGCATCTAATCTCGCTGATCGTGGCATAATAAATTCAATATCATCAAGACGCTAAGCTGTCAACTGATTTACAAATGGACGTCCCGAATGTCGTACAGGAATTTCGGAATTTCTGGGACATCCAGCCCATGATTTTATGCGTTTCTCATTTTATTTTTGGTCTTTTACGAAGATCGCAGATATATATTTTGGGGACAGTTGTACCCTGAATTTACCGGTAGTAATCTTTAAATTTTTCTGCGAAGCTTTCCTGTCTTATTCTAATTTCGATAACTATTGGATTTACTTCAAAAGGTTCGGCCAGTTCATTCGAGGCATAGGACCAAAACTCATGTGAAAGGTGTCTGTCTTTTGAAAATTGATCACGGTTAGACTCTAATAAATCGATACAATATCTTTCAAGCTGGCTTGTTGGGACTAATAATTGACCGGCAAACCAATCTCCTTGTGTTTCATACCAATACAATTCTTTTGTTGGTTTCGACTGTAAATATTCGATAAATTCCTGTTCAGAATTAAAGGAAAGATCTTCATATAATGACTTATGCATAATAAAGTGGCCTATTTCGTGTGCAAGAGTGAACCTGTATTTTTCTACAAAATTATCATACTGATATTCATCGATAAAAATCTTCGTTCGATCAGCACTTAAAAAACCGCTTTGGCTGAAGATTCTATATAAATTGGGAAAAGGAACTATATGCAGGCCCAAATCAGATTCAATTATCCACTCAATTGGTATTGGCAGCTGTAATGACGAGTGGTATTTTTTCAGGAAATCTTCTACATATTCACCGACATGCCTATAGGTTAGATACGATGTCTTGAATGTCATCTTAATTCCTTCTTGAGCGCCTTAAGTAGTTCCTGGATTTTCGCCTTCTCAACGCCCTCCTTTCTTATAGATCTAAAAAGTACCGGTACCTCAGCCATCAATTCCTTATCGGAAACGATACCAGTAGGAATTTTACCTGCACTAATGGTAGCTAAATCACAAAATTCCAACCAATCATCAGATCCTTCCTTGATGCCAAGCGCTGAAGCATATTGCAGTCTTTTTTCCTTGCTTTGTGGTGGTGTCAGGATGCCTCTTTCGATTTTGCTAATATTACCCGCATCAAAACCATTCTCACGACAAAATTCCCTAAGAGTTTTCCCGAGAGCCTTTCGTTTTGCAGAAAATAACTCTTCAAAATTTGTATACATTTTCACCTCCTCCCTTTGCTTGCCATCACTTTACATTGTCTCTGTCTGTTGTTGTGTTATTTTATACAACGTTGTATAAAATAACACAACACTTTTTTATTCTATCATGACATGTGCCTATCAATAGGGCTTAAGGGACTCAACTTATCAACTTATTTACCAGTTAGCGAATATTTCTTAGCCTTTGCTGTCTCTTTGCCTCGAATTACCGATTTATCGATCCGCATAGAATATCCAAGAGTATGGTATCATGTTATTCTTAAAACAAAGTCCAATTATGAACCGCCTGTCAGCAACTTCCCAAAGTGAATAGTTTTATCAAAAAAATCACTTTCCACAACAGATTCGCTTAGTTCACCTTCATAAATCAATACCGGGCGAATGGAAATATTTTTAGGTTTTTTCAGGGTTGCAATTTTCTTATATTTTGGGATTTAAAAGAAAGTCTATAAGGTTTATTCTCTGTATTCCTTCAAAGTCATTCCCGAATATCGTATCCATGCTGATTACATATTTCGGATAATTGTCTTTTATGTTCCTTAAGGCAGAAAATTCCCTTTCTATTGTATCGGGGGATGACAGCATATAGGCTACCTGCAGATATATTTTTTTATTTTCTTTTTCAGCTATAAAATCAATCTCCTGGTTTCCGAATTTTCCAATAAAAATTTTATAACCTCTCCTTTTCAGTTCAAGATAAACGAGGTTTTCAAGAACCCCTGAAATATCATCTGCTTTATACCCCAGAAGTGCATGCCTCATTCCTATATCACCTGTGTAATATTTTTCATAAAGCTCAAGAATGCGTTTGCCTTTGATGTCGTAACGATAAACCTTATGAAGAGCGAATGTCGACAGGAGGTATGATATATAGTTCTGTACAGTTTCAATGCCCACCTTTATTTTTTGGGATTTCATATAATCGGATATTTTTTTTGCGGAGAAGATATTGCCGATATTGTCAAATACATATCGGGTTATATTTTCCAACAGATTCACATTGCGGACATTGTTTCTTTTTATGACATCCTTTAACAGGATGGTGTTGTAAAGTGAGTTGATATATTGATAAACGACCTCTTCATCAAAATCAAAATGATGAATTGCCGGAAAACCTCCAAATTTCAGATAAATTGCGAATTCAGTGGTAGCATCCTCTTTTTTTTTGTCTCTGAATAAAAGGAATTCCTCAAAGCTTAAGGAATAAACGGAAAATTCGACAAACCTTCCGGATATAAGAGTGGCTATTTCAGATGAAAGGAGATGCGCATTTGAACCGGTAATAAAAATATCGATATCACCATTAGAAAAAAAGGATGAAATCGCTTTTTCCCAGTTGTGAATTTCCTGTATTTCATCAACAAAAAGATATTTTTCCCCTTTAAGTCTTTTAAAAGAGTCCGCAACATATTTGTGAAGGTCTTTGTAATCCTTTATAAAATCATAATCTATCAACTCTTTGTTGATATACAGGATATTATCTGAACTGATTTGTTTTTGTTTGCGTAAACCCTCAATAATTAATTTTAAGAGACAACTCTTCCCGACGCGCCTCATGCCTGTAATAACCTTTATGACCGGCTTATTTATAAAAGGCATTATTTTTTTCAGATATAACTTTCTTTTATACATGATTCTTTCCAACCTTTAATAAAAAGTTTTCTGTACGCAGAAAGTTTATCAATATTGAGGCTGAAGTCAAGATATTTCTTGAGACCTTTGCAAAATATTCAATGAGTTATAAGCCCTGGGCTGATTAAAATTTGAGTTTGACGCTGAGATCGGGCAAAAGGGGGCATTTTGCTGAATGAAGCCAGCCGTCATCCGGTAGTGTCGCCTTCTGTAATTGCTAAAACGCTTTATCGGTTAAATAGCCATAAATCTAATTAGTCGAGGGCGTCCCAACACCTCTACTTTCCCTATATCCTTGTTCTTATGTTACTTATTTTTTGATCAAGCTGGAGTCTATAAAATTCAGAGCATTCATGTAACAGATCACACATTATATGAAGACCGTAATAAAGAGCTACATGGCTCCATGAAATTGATGTTTTAGGTCTATCGAGGGTTATAGTAAAAGCAGATGGTAACGGCATGTATTCTACAAGATCAGTGACGTGGGCCGACTCGCATGCCAAGCGATAGACTCTGTGATAATATGATTCCATTTTAGCCTCTTTAGCTAATTCCAAAATTTTTTTATTTTTAAGCTTTTTCTTCCACTCGTCTTCTATTCCTTTAGTTAACTCTTTAATCACTGATTCCCAATCTTGGAGATAACTTTTCTGGTCAGGATAATCTGGATTACTTTTAAAAAATTTAACCTTTTCATTATATGCCTTTGCAAGGACAATTCTTGCTTTCTTATTATCTCCTCTTTTTTCTCCCGCCCAATAAAGGTAGATGAAGCTTTCTACAAGAGTCTTCAAGTGGTGAATTGCCTCTGCACTTTCTCTTTTTGCATCTTCAACTAAAGATTCAAAAGCATGATACATTTTTAGAGCTAACCCAATAAGTAAACGTTCTTGAAGATCCAGCATGTGGTGACTGGTTTGAAGTTGGGACGAGATTTTTTTTGTAAAATATTCAGCGAGGGAGCATACTTCTGCAACAAGTTTCAAATAGTTCTGTAATTTCTTCTTTTTCGACATCGCATAATCTCCTTTATAAGGAAGATCGGTGTGAAGATTTGATACCAAAGTCCTCAAAGGCAATTTCCCCCCGATTCATATTTTACCTATCGTTTTACTTTTATTTTGCCAGATAAGATTACAAGATAAGTGCCATCTTCTTGGTATCCTTTGTCAATAATTTGAAAACCAGGCAAAAGCACAGCTTTCGCTTTGCTTTCAATCCATTCCTTTTTGAGAGTAAAATTCTCAACTTTTGTAAAAGAAGTAATACTTGTACCAGCTCTTTCTATAGCTTGCAGTTTTGCGTTCATCAGCGCTTCATCGCGATCTTGCTGTTTGATAGTTCTTATTCCGTCGTCAAAGCCCTCAATTAACACGTCAATAAGATCTTGCGCCTTTTCTTTTTTTGCTTCAACGAGTTTTTGATAATGATCAGCTTTTGATTTTGAAAACAAATTGATAGTTTCGACAGCGATTAATTGTATTTGATCATTGATTTGATTCATTGCTCCAACAAAAGCCTCTTCCCAAGCAAAGTTAGAAATCTGAGTTACAGGTACTACTTGATATCCTTTCAAAATTTTATTAAAAATAGGTGTATTATTTATTGCATTTATGATCGTTAGTGACGTTTTTATTTGTACATAAATATTATCTGGACCAAGAGCATCAGTTTTAGCTTCAAGCATTGAACCTTCTACAAGTAATTCAGAATCACCTTCTCCAATACCAACTGATGCAAAGTTTTTCTTAACTATTTGTTTATATAAATTTGACATGTTTCCTTGAAGTGAAACGGTAGTAGTGATCATCATTAATTTATTGCGCGCAAAACCAAGTTTGTCTTTATTTTGTCGTTTGTCTTCAAAAATGCCAAAACGAACATGGTATAAATTCGAAAGATTGTCAGGTGGTATTGCCATACGAGTTTCTATTTTTGTAAGGTCTACAGTTCTCGGCACAAAAGCGCATGAAGATAAAAATAACAAAAATAAAAGGACGAGTCTCAATGCCGGTTTAGCTATCAAGTATCTCAAAAATACACCTCCTTAGATTAATCGATGGACCTATTGATTATTGATGCCCCACCAAATTAGCCTTTGTTGTCTCTTCGCCTCGAATTAGCGATTTATCGATCCGCATAGAATATCCAAGAGTATGGTATCATGGCATCTGCCGGTGTAATGAAAGAAGGGATATCTTTCCTGAGCCGGATTATTCTTAAAACAAAGTCCAATTATGAAACGCCTGTCAGCAACTTCCCAAAGTGAATAGTTTTATCAAAAAAATCACTTTCCACAACAGACTCGCTTATTTCACCTTCATAAATCAATACCGGGCGAATGGAAATATTTTTAGGCTTTTTCAGAGTTGCAATTTTTTTATCAATTTCTCTGTATTTACTCAGCCTGGATTATTTGCCTCTACACAACACTTTTTATCGTTTTATAGAGGTTTTTGGATCACATTAAACACCTCTATAAAACGCTTTTTATTTTTTGCTCCTTACTGTTGAACTTGATGTTAAAATAAGACCTGTTTTACATTTCATCCGGCAGCAAACGTGCACTGTGAATGACCGCCAAAACATCGATTTGATCCGGTTTAATACAGTAAATGATCCGATATGGCTTTTCTATCAGTTCCCGGATGTCCTCGGCTTCATATTCCGGTACTTTACGGCCGGAAAGGGGATAAATAGCGATTTGTTCCGAACGTCGCGTGATTCTGTCCACCATCCGTTTAGCATAGGTTGGAGAATTGGTGGAAATATATTCGTAAATATTAACAAGATGTTGGATGGCGTTCTCTGTCCAGTGAACTCTCATTTGGTCAGCCCAAATCTCTTGCGCACTTCTTTGACATCAACTGTTCGGCCTTTGTTGCTGTCTTTTATTCCCGCTTCAATCGCCTGACGAACATATATCTTATACATCAAATCATCCCATGTTGCTTTCTCCGGCAGATTGTCCAATATGTGATAGGCTTTCTGTTTTATACTCTCAGTTTGCATGTTATTACCTCTTTTAGCCTGACTTTGATATTTTACGGTTCCTTGTTCTCGAGAACGAGCAAAAACTGGATTCCGGCTTTCGCCGGAATGACAAAAATTTGGGTTTAATTTTTCTTATCCCGCTCCTGGTTCCAGCGCACCCAGTCGTTTATATCCTCGCTGGCAAGAAACGGCATCGGTTTTGTGGGTGTGCCGTCAGGCCGGATAAAGATCTGCTGCATGGATTTTATAATATATGTCCATTCTTCCATTGATACAGGATGTGGTCCGGCAACCGGATGCGGTCCCAGCACTTTGGTAGGTTTCATAATTTGCCTGGATTGCGAAGCAGTATCCGGCTTTGGAGCGCTGCTTACTCCGACCTCGCCCCAATAAACTTTAACCAGTACAGAGTTGTCTTTCTCAACATTTACCCTGTAAATAGTGCCGCGCACACCGGCAACGGCTGTTTTTGTTGAAACTGCAAAACGTCCCCTTTGCCCGAAAATTTTTGATACATTTGCCCATGTTTTCCCTAATACCATGCTTACATTTATATTTCTCTGCTTTGTCTTTTTGTCGAACTCAACAGATACAATCTCAAAGGTTGTAAGTTCATCAAAACGTATCAGGCTGTTATCAGGCAGTTTAAGCTCTATCCTGGAGCCTTTTTTTGTGCTGATTTTATCGCCATGGGCAATATAATCTCCCAGGTTAATTTTTTGATAGCTGTTTTTATTTTTAGGGGTTGACATCTTTTGCCTTAAGGTAGCGCCTTGTTCGCCTTCCAGTTCTTCCGGAGATATCTTGACTTCGGTCAGTTAATGCTCTCCACCACGCCATTTGCGTCGAGCATAATAAATACTTGTTCGGAACACGAGAATCGCTCCTTTTTCAACTGCCGTAAGTAATGCAAAGAGGTCTGCGTCATTGCCTCTCTTTCCATTACCGACTCCGATCGTGGTTGGCCCAAAAGACGTTCGACTTCCTCGCGTGTTGTTTTGCCAACTTGGATTCTGAGGAGGTTATTGCGGTCAAGCGGCACACTGGAATTTCCGTAAAACCGAGTAGTGCCTCGCCAAGAGTCCTTGGTGAGCTTTTTCACTTTGCCCTGTGGGTCAAGCGTCACCACAACGCTTTCTTGCTGATGCTGCTTGCCCTTTTGCCAATTCCATTGGTACGTCCAGGTGACCTCGTGCGATTCCTCGGTGATCAACTGCGGGACGCCCAGGAGTTTCTCCAGCTCAGCAGTCGTCGTTTCGCCTTCGTGAATCTGGGCAACTTTGGCGAAATCAATCTTGTTGCCATAGATACTTGGTTGGAAGAGTCTGCTCACTCCGGTGCTTTGCCGAAGTTGCCTGCTGATTTTCGTCACCTTGCCATCGACACTGATCGTAACGGAAACGGTTTGGTTCTTGAAGGTACCGTGGTGAGGCAGGAGCAGAGGCACAAGCGCGCCAAGAGGAAAAAGGAGCACCGCGATGGCCGTTTCGGTGACCTCTTCATGGATCGGACGGTCCACGTGCGCATCCCCGAAATACCCTAAAGTGATTTCTTGGGTCAGAGGATTCATTGAACACCAAGTCGGCGGACCAAGCAGTTGTTCAACCTCAGCGCGAGTCGTTTCGCCTTCCTTGATCTGGGAGATTTTCGCTTGGTCGAACTTCTTGATGAAACCCGTCGTGGCACATCCGGACGACAAAACAGCGACCCAAAGAAGCGATATCAGGAGTCCGGTTGCCATCCGCTTGGAAATGTCTTGACAAGTCGCGGTGATTGGTTTTGACGTTTTCATGTTATATGTTCCTTTCGTTCTTGATTTGGCAGTCTGCACACGATGGTCGGGTAGAAATGCGGCGCACACAACCTTAGGCGGAGAGTTACCGACACGCACCCTTTCGGTATATGCGGCGGGTTCATAGTTCCACCATAGCTCACGTTTCCGCAAGCCCCCCTCTCATCCCGGACGGTCGGATTTCCCGAGTCCGGTTGGCAGCAATGGCATTTCCCTGAAACCCTTCCCGTCCAAACCGAAACTTAAGCGCTCGCTCGCATACGCCCCTTGTTTGAATGGTTTGATTGTCAGCTCGACATCCAGTGAGGTTGGCACTGCGATTCCGGCCCAACATTGTCCGGACAGTGTTTCCTTTGTGACGCCCGCCATTTACCGAGAGCCTCTTTGCGCTTAAGGTGTTACCTCTTACGGCGCGGCCTCTCTGGGCCGCGTCAGAGGGCATTACCTCCTTCATTGCTCATACCGGCTCATGCGCCAGACCAAAACCCTCCTGATGCCTCGGTGTTACCCTTGTACACCAGATCTTTGCAGGTTGCTACGAGCCCCTGCTGGGAGTTGGCCTTTCCCGACGTTATCTCTGCAGATCCTTCAGTAGATGCCTGGCTCCCTACCCCGGTGAAATCTTCGTGGTGCGTTTACCCGTTTCTTCCCACAAAGCATCGGCTTTCCCCCCGTTCGGACAAGGTCGGCCTCCACAACATCCATACAGCGGCTTCAGTACGGTACTCATTTCGAGGCTGCAAGCATTCTCTAATGTTTAGGCCTCCACTTTTGCTCGCCACCCTGACCGCTCCTACCAAACTTTCGTTCAGCAGCGGTGACTTTTACTTCCGAACACCCCACGGTTTGTTACCTCCCCGTGTCCCGGATATACTAGCCGGCCGAACCGGGTAATTGACGGCAGGGGACTTTCACCCCATGAGATCTACAGCCTTGTCGGCTGTCCCCCCAATCGGGATAGGGAGGGGCCTCACGACTCCCCTCCTCCCACACCACCGTACATACGGATCACGTATACGGCGGTTCAGTTGATTAAGTTATTTTGCCTTCCATTCACGCAGTGTGGGGATACCAAGTTTTGCAAAATACTTGAAGGGCGATTTCAAGTTGGCAAACTCCTCTTGGGTTAATTGGAACATGAAGTCTTCCGGAAATTTATCTATATTACGACGGACTTGTTTATTGAGACGTCGTGTGAGACCAAAGTCTTCTTCTATATTTCCCCTATGTCTTTTTTTGCATTACAATATTTTAATGTCTCCAGCGTAAGCTTCTTTATAAATCCTAAATAAGTGTCCTGTATCTCTGATAAATTTCCTTCATATTCAAGTCTATCAGATATAATAAGCTTTGCAGTTTCTACATCTATTACTCTGATTAATATCCAATATTCATTGCCTATCTTATTCATATCACCAATTAAAATATACTGTGCTGACATCAAGTTACCCACTTTGATCACGTTTTCCTTAATACCAGACATTTGCAATTGAGTTTCTTTTAGCAATTGTTTAATTTGGTCTGGAGTGCAAATATCGAAACACTGAATTTGATATAAAGTATCTAATGTCAAGTTTGTTATGGCACTTGATTCATTTTCTTGCCCTTTAGGACAGTCAAAATCCAGCATAACAATCCTGATTTTATTCTCTAACTTAGGGATTTCCTTCTTTGCATAATCAGTATAATTAATCTTTCTATCTTTTTCTTCGACGTCTGTACTACTCGGCTTTCTATAAGAAATCATACCAGAAAAGCTATAAGATAAAATTGTCTTCTCATTGGTCAGTCTATTAATCAGAGGAATTTTTAGTGTCATTCCACTTAAGGTGTTTAATCCTTTTCGTACCGAAAAGAATAATATTCCATCAGTTGCGCCACCGGCAACAAGGTTTCCACTTTGCAATATCCTTGATTCATAATCGGATCTTATTTTCTTGTTAGTATTGCTTACATTTATTGCAGATGGAATAATGCCAAATACCCCGAATAAAACGCCCCAACCAGCAGTTCGCCAATAACTTTTGTTGGCTTTATTACAGACTTGATCAATACTCTTAGGAGAAGATGAGCTTCCGGTGATGTCAACAATACTAATAAACTGAGTGTCAATTCCAATATTTGAGTTACTCTTATTTGTAAGGCAAATATGAACTGGCAGAATACCATATTCCAACAAATCATGGCCGAAATATTGTTCTAATTTTGACTTCTGATAATATGCTTTTACTATGCATTCCACATCATTTTCAGAAATTTTATTCGATTGTGCATTAAGATCAAAATTCAATGTCGGGGGCCTAATGGTATTATGAGTTGCGCAACCATATACTAATAAAAATACGACAGCCAATAATATTCTTTTCATGTTACTGCCCTTTTTTCACAAACAAATTATTGCCAAATCAAATGTTGTGGAAAACTTTCGCCTTTCACATTTGCAGTTTAAAGGTCTATAAGTTTATAGCCTTTCTCTTGTACTATTCTTTCTCCTCGCTTTACAGACAAATGCATATTTCGTAGCCTCAAAAATCTTAAATTGTTCAATTCTTCAAGCCATAATCAGAAGTCAAAAAAACAGGCATATCCACGACCATCTTTGATTTTTTACGGAACAATCAATCTTCGTGTGTTTCGTGGGTTTAATTTTTCTTATCCAGCTCCTGGTTCCAGCGCACCCAGTCGTTTATATCCTCGATGGCAAGAAACGGCATCGGTTTTGTGGGTGTGCCGTCAGGCCGGATAATGATTTGCTGCATGGATTTTATAATATATGTCCATTCTTCCATTGATACAGCATGCGGACCCGCAACCGGATGCGGTCCCAGCACCTTAGTTGGCTTCATTATGGGGGCAGGCCCCTCAGCAGCCTCTTTTCTGGGAGCGCTGCTTACTCCGACCTCGCCCCAATAAACTTTAACCAGTACAGAGTTGTCTTTCTCAACATTTACCCTGTAAATAGTGCCGCGCACACCGGCAACGGCTGTTTTTGTTGAAACTGCAAAACGTCCCCTTTGCCCGAAAATTTTTGATACATTTGCCCATGTTTTCCCTAATACCATGCTTACATTTATATTTCTCTGCTTTGTCTTTTTGTCGAACTCAACAGATACAATCTCAAAGGTTGTAAGTTCATCAAAACGTATCAGGCTGTTATCAGGCAGCTTAAGCTCTATTCTGGAGCCTTTTTTTGTGCTGATTTTATCGCCATGGGCAACGCAATCTCCAAGCGCCAAAGGTTGAGGCTTTATCATCCCTTTTTTAACCAGATCAGCCTTTCCTTCAAGCAGGGTAACCTTTGCCATATCACCTTTTATTTCAATTTCAACCGCCTTGTTTTCAGCCTGCGCGGTAAAAGGAAACAGAATAACAAAAAGAAAAAATAAAGGTATCGCTCTATTAATAATAAGCCTCATAATTATATACTCCGAGTTAATTACAATTACAGGGATCAGGTATCAGCAATCGGGTGTCAGGAAGACTTTTTTCAAACTCGCTCCGTCACCATGCTGACTTCGCCAAAGTAGCCCTGGCTACGCCGGCTGAAAGCGGCTTTGGCGCGTCGGTGACTGACCTCTGGTCTCCGACCTCTGACCTCTAATCCCTTATAATCCGTTACCCTTTAATCCTTTTAATCCTTACTATAGCTGAGATTTAAGCATGCGAATACTTAAAAGCGCATCTGCGCCTGAAACCGGACCTATCGCGTCAAACTCTCCTGTCGCAAGATCCTTTGCCACCATGATGCCTCGGGTAGTGCAAATCATAACAGCATTGAAATACGGAAGATCATTTCTCAAATCAGGAAAAAGGGAAACACTGCCGATAAACCTTGTGGCCAAATCATCAACACCGGTGAGTTTTATAAGAATATCTTCTATCATCATCGCAAATTCTGCGCGGGTTATAGTCTGATACGGTTTATAGGTGTGATCCGGAAAAGGCTGAAGCCCTTTGATTCCTATTTCGATTACAGCATCAATATCTGCTTTCAGCACATGGTCATCGATATCGGTTGCAGGCAGAATCTTTACATATATTCCGGTTTCAAGCTGCTTCTCCGGACTTTTAAATGCGATATCGAATTTTTTTGGCGTCCTTTTTTTAAAAATCTCATCGACTTTAAGCTCCTCGATAAAAAGGGCGGCAATATCTGCGCGGGTAATCTTTTCAACAAGAGCAATCTTTTTCCCAATTTTTGAACCAGGCATTGCTCTTTCGATTTTCTGAACAAGAGCATATTCCTTATCAGCCTCTGCAATATATCCATTGTCTAATTCAAGTACTCTGGAAAACCGGTCAACAGCCTGACGGAACTTATAAGAGATTTTATAGGCCAGACCCATGTAGAAATATGGTGCGGAAACATCTTTGGAAATCAACACGGCTTTATCAAATTCCTCTTCAGTCAGCTTGAGCCAGTTTATATCAATATTTGTCTTGCCCATTATATAAAGCCGCATAAATCCCACATTAACCGCTATTTTTTGCTCATCTCCCCGTGCATATTTCCTTGCCTCTTTCATGGTTTTAAGGCTGTTTTTAAAATTATCTCTAAACCCATCAACAAGGCCGAGTCCCACATAAGCCGGTGAAAATTTCGGACTCAACTCTTTTGCTCTGTTGAATTCACGAAATGCCGCATCAATTTTGCCTGCCTTCAGCAGCTTATTGCCAACGGCAACATGGTGCTCCGGCGTATCCAGCTCAGCTCTCGGAGCCATTGCCTTTGGCCCGCATGCATAAAAGAAAAGCAGGCTGATAGCTGCCAGCATAATAAATATCTTTCTATTAAACATGATTCCTCCTTAAATAATTTTCTTGAGCTTTTCGCCTAATCTACCACAATCATCACACGGCATTTTTTCAAGAATGTAAGATGCTCTGAAGCGCTTCGAAGCCTGGAAGCATCTGCATTGCTTATAACTATATCGGAACGGCCATGTCCTTCAGTTCTAAGCCCTTTAACGGTCAAAGGGCTGTTTGTAACCCTGGGATTGCTTTGAGCGGCTGTAAGATCCTTCGCATATCCGCTCATTCCCTGTTGCACGGCAAACTCACGGCTTACATATGCCGATCCGTAAACTTCCTCGCCTTTTTCGTTAAGAATTTTCGGCGCCATCGCAGGCCTTGCATTAATGCCTCTTGCATCGATTACCATACCGGTGAAAACCTCTGATACAGGTTTTGGCGCCGGAGCTGAAGGTTTCTTAACAATAGGGGGCAATGGTTCTTTGTGAACGGGCGGCACAGGCCTGATAGATTCAACCTGTTTGATTTCCTTTGGAAGAATCAGTTGAGCAAAACCTCCCATCAGGCTCATTTGTATAATAACTTCAACCGTTCCATCCGACATATATTCCTGGTGGACTATCTGAGCCCCTTTAACCATTCCCTCGACCTGGGACATAATGATGTCGCTTGTAATCGCAAAGTTTTTGACAAGGGTTGTTGAATTGATTCTCACCCCTTTTGTGGCTTCAAGAAGGTTGCGCATAGCATCCAGTTTTGCAGCTCTTAACGCCATAGGACGTGCTTGAGGTTTGCCGTAATATTTTTCCGGTGGAGCTCCGATCCCTTTTGCCTGAACAACCCCTTTTGTCCAGTTAATTTTGCCGGTTGCAGTCTGTTCGACTAAATCCTGCCATTGTGCACAATAAACAGAAGCGGGCAAAATAAGCAGCCCGACAAACACTATTGCTAAAATTGCATACTTTTTCATATTTACCTCCTTGTTTAACCTAAATTAGTTGAGTCGTCGAGTTGTTGAATAGGAAAACCATTACCCACTCGACCAATTTCCCACTCGACTACTCGACCAATTTCCTAATCTGAACCGTATTTCGCCATATAATACTTTGCTGCTTTATTGCCTGGATTTATGTTAAGAGTCTTTTGCCAGTATTTTAAAGCGTTCTTTCTTTTTCCTGATGTAAAAGCATCCCATGCAGAATCATTATAAACCTTGGCAAGGTTAAGAACAGCGTCCCTGTCTTTGCTGTTTATCTTCAGGGTTTTTCTCCACTGCTTTATGGCTGCCTCTTTCTTCCCGGTATTATAGTAAATCCATCCGATTTCATTAAGCGCTTTTGTATATGAAGGTTTGATTTCGAGCGTCCTGTTGTATTCAAGCAATGCATTTGCAATCATATCCGCATTATGAAAGGCTTTTGCCAGCCTGAAATGGGTGTCTGCCTCTCCGGAATCGGCATTCCTCGCCTTTTTCAGATATTCGATAGCCATAACCGGATTACGCCTGAAATTGTAGATAGTTCCAAGAAAATAGTAGCCGTCTGCACTGTTCTGATCGATTTGAATTATTTTATCAAACCTCTCAAAGGCCTGGTTCATTTCCCCTTTACGCAGGTGAAGAATACCGACCCACAAGAGTGCGAAAGTATTTTGCCTGTCTATATCTGCAACAGTTAAAAATTCTCTGAAAGCTTTGTCAAATTTGCCTTTTTTTCCATACAGGATGCCAAGCTGGTTATGCGCATATTCATTTTCAGAATCAAGTTTTACTGCTTGTTCAAACCTGCTTACAGCTTTATCCAAATTCCCCTTGTAATGATAGTCAGCCCCCTGGAAGATGAGCTCGTTTACATCCGCTGCTGCAACAACACTACTACAACAAAAAAACAGAAGCACGGCAAAGATAACATATTTTGCTCTGATCCCTGACCCATGATCCCTGATCCCTGATCCCAGGCCCCTAATGCCTGGCCCCTGACCCCTGATTCTCACACAAGCCCCCTTGCCACTGCATCCACAATCTTTTCTCTGAAAGCAGGCTGCTTTAGCTTTGCTTCATCATCAGGATTGGATATAAATCCTGTTTCGAGGAGTATTGCAGGCATTTTAGCACGACGCAAAACATAGAAATTGGCTGAATGAATCCCCCTGCTTTTCAGCGGCAGTCTCTTTTTAAAACGTGCCTGAAAAGCCTTTGCAAACTTTCCGCTTTCACTCCAGTTAAGCTTTTGTTCAAACTTAAACAAAATCTCTTCAATATCTATATAGCCCTGCTTTTTCTTGTAAGGCTCATCATACTTAAGCACCGAATTTTCCAGGGCTGCCACCTTTGCAGCTTCCGCGCTTGAAGCCTTTTCCGAACAGAAATATGTTTCCGACCCGCTTGGCTGTCTGTTTTTATTTGCATTAATATGTATGCTGATAAACAGATCCGCCTGAAATTGATTTGCAGTAGCGGTTCTTGCGCTAAGAGGAATGTAATAGTCTCCTGTCCTGGTCAGAAAGGATTTGATTTTTCCCTTCCTTGCCAGCCTTTCATGCAGCTTTATAGCAAGATCTAATGTTACATCCTTTTCCTTAAGACCCTTTTGTCCGACAGCGCCTGGATCAAATCCACCGTGACCCGCATCAATAACAACCCGTTTTACTTTATAACCCAGCCCTTTCTCAGCACGCAGTTTTTTAAGCATGTCCCGCTCTTCATGCATTGCCTCCTTTTCAAGAGGAGTAAGAGGCCTTTTCTTTTTTTCCAGTTTTGGTATCGGATTCTGGGTAATGATTTCTATCATCATTCTTGAATATGTATCTGCCGGATTCAGGCGCACTGACTCTCTAAACCCAGCAACAGCTTCTGCTTTTTGTCCAAGCCCAAGATGTGCCCGTCCAAGAAGACCAAAAGCCCAGTCGCTTTCCGGATCTATGCGTACAGCATCTTGAAGCGCTTTAATTGCTTTGGAAAAATTTTTCTGCTGGATCAGATTCTGCCCTTCAAGCGCCAAATCAAATGCGCTCTTAGACCACCCCAGAACCGGGCAGGTCAGCAAGCCGTATGAAACAAAGGCGCTTTGACTTAAAAGCTTTATAAAGAGTCTTCTATGCATTTAATCCCCTAATAAAAATGCATCCATATCTGGCGCTTCGAGCCAGGGTTTTATGTTTATATTTTTACCCCATATTACTGTATCGTCAGGCGGCACCTTGCCCCAGAAATTATGGCGGGCATCAATATAGATGGTTGAAAAAGATTGAATCGCCACGGCATTTTCAATAAAGTTGTTGTGATGAATTTTTGGTTTTGCCATGCCCACACATTCTATTCCGCCTGTCCCCAGGTTTTTTGCAATCGTATTATACAATATTCTCGGCCCGGCATCGTTTCCACACCGGATGCCGCTTTGAGAATTATTTACAATATGGCAGTATGCGATTTCAGGCATTCCATGCCGGACATCTATAGCTGTTGTGGCATATTCAAATTTGCAATATTTAAAAAAGCTGCTGACCTTGGTTGGTTCTGAAAAATATACAGCGTGTGTATAATCTCCAGGCGAAGGGGAAGAACCGGAAGATGTAAATATAATCGGGTTATCTTTTGTTCCCATGGCAGCCACACCGCCGTCTTTTGTTAGAATCGAAAACTGCTTGTCAAACAAAAGCATAACCCCGGGCTGTATATAAAGTGTTGCACCGTTATCCAGTATCAGGTCGTTTGTTATTCTGTAAGGGCTGTCAGAGAATGCAAGGATTGAATCCTTATCAATCAGTCCGCCAAGATTTTCCGTTATAACCGGAATAGCAATCGATTTTCCATCAGGATACGGACCATCGAGGATTGTTTTGATATTTATTCGTCCACTGGTATTGGTCAAAAGGTCATGCCAGTCAGCTTTACCCCACCAGTTATCATTAGCATCAGCAGCTTTGCCATGGAAGGCCCCCTTCATATCGGACGGGACATTATCATAAATGTTATTTCCTGAAATTGCTGCCTGGCTGTTTTTAACAACAATGCCGCAACCTTTGTTGTTAATTATCAAATTACATTTTACTGAAACCGATCCTGCATCCTGAATTAAAAGCCCTGTATTATTGTTTTTTACGCGGTTGTTTGTGATGGAAACTCTTGCTCCATCTATAATCTCAATTCCTGTAGATCTGTTGTCGTGAATTATGCATTTTTTTAGTTGTGGATTTGAAAAGCCTCCGATAATTTTAATGCCGATATCATTTTTCACAAATTCGCAGTTTCTGATCTCCGGCGATGATGACTTAATTTCAACCCCTGTGGCTGCATCTTTAATCCGGCAAAATGCAAGCAGATTCTTATCACCCTTAACGCTGTCAAATGTAATCCCCTTCCAAATGTTCTCATTATCTGATAAAAAGGTAATTACCTGAGTTTTACTGCCGCTTGCAATTAGGCCGCCTCTAATAACCACGCCGCCTCCACTGGATTTAATTATTGTGCCCGGCTCAATTAAAAGAGAGCATCTTTCCGAAACAATTACTGTATCCTCAATAATATATGGGCTTGCTCCCGCGTACCATATTGTATTCTTTTCCAGTTTACCTTTTACATAAGTGGGACCGGGAGGCACTGCCGTGCCTGTAACAGGCCCCTCATTGCTGCTTTCATTCCCAGCCAGATCAACAGCCGAAATTTTATAATAACAGGCTTTTAAATTTATTGCGTTTTTATCTTCAAACCCGGCAAACTCGGTTTGTCCTATCTTCTTGAAACCGCTGAGCGGAGTATCGCTCCTGTAAACTATATACCCTGAAAGATCATCCTCTGCATTTTTATCCCAATTTAACAAAACAGTATTATCACGACCTGCGGCTATTACATTTTTTGGGGCATCCGGCGGAGTTGTATCAAGGGTTACGGTTCTGGTTGCATCAACCCAGCTTGTTGTATTACCCGCATCATCAGATAAACACCCTGTAACAACAACATCCTTTATATTGTCTCCCGGCACTACCCTGTAAGATCCCACATATCCGCCGGGTTCAACCTCCTCCATGTCAATACCTTTTTTGAAACCACCCATATCAAACCAGGCCTGCATTCCTGAATCCCCTTTTAATGCCACCTTAATTATATCGCCGGCTTTCCTGGGTTCTCCTTTTGAATCCTGTGCCAGCATCTCAATACGCGGCTTTCGGAGCGCTTCGGCATATTTCATTGTGGGGATTGTTTTGACCATATCTCTGAAAAGATCGTCGCATGCTCTAAGCAATTGTATATCTCTTACATTCATGGCAGCAGCAATAATTGAAGCAACAATGCCAATAGGGGTGGTAGAAATGCCGCCCTCGTGTATGCGCGCCACATGCTTGCCTGACCACAGAAAATGTCCCTCGGTATCGTACATCTTTATTTCAGCACCTACAGAGACCTGTGAATAAATAGCGGCAAAGAGCTTGTCAAAATTTGATATGGTTCCAAGAATAACAGCATCTACATTCAGGATTTCCTTAAGTTTTTCGGCTGGTGTTTTGTGCACGTCAACAGGATCAACAAGTCCTGCTTTTCTGAGCAGGTGGTCAACACGGAACAGTTCCATGTCTTTATATGGCAGGGAGCTGACATGGTTATAAAAACCTCTGCGCACAACTTCAGCCCCTTTTTGACTTTTTGATTCATCAATAAATGGAAGAATAGCAACAGTCCGCGGTATATGCTTTTCCATGTATGGATCAACCTTATAAGTTCCCTTGAAGGCTGTTTTAATATCGGAAACAATTGCGGTTTTTTTGCCGGCAACTACGCATCCGGTAAGATAAATGCTTGCAAACATGATTATCAGCAACAAAGACCTTGTTATTATGCAACCTTTTCTTTTCATAATATTGACCCCTCACATAAAAACCATTTCTGCAATTTTATTATAATTTATTTGTCATAAAAACTGCAATGAAATAGATCACATGTTAGATATGAAATCCATTACTTCATAAATTACACTATAACTATGGCCTAAATCAATAAATTAAACCAAATAAGGGGCCTTTATCCCCCATTTTTGCCAAATCAGCGCTAAATGCCTTTTAACCTTCGCCATGAAGTATAAACACGGCCCAAAAGAACGGATTCAGGTGGTTTTCATTTTTTCTTCAAACTTATTTCGCAGACCTTGTTTTAACTTCAGCGTTATTCTCATAGAATTCAGAGGCATAGCTACTCTTGCCGGTTGATTTTCCAGTCAACTTTATTCCTCTTGTTCTTGCACCGATGTCGCTTGCTTTCGTCTTGACAAAATAGACTCCTCCCTGAGAGTGAAGGTCTATCTCGCCAAGCGGTGATGTGCTTGCATATACGGTTATATTTTCCTCGCCGAATGGAGGGCTTATTTCAAGATCGAACCTGTCTTTGCCTGATGGAATTTCATAGATAGTCCCGCCCTGAAAATAGTTGTCATTTCTGTATGGATTGGGCAGGATCTGAACCATTTTCCCGGCGGCATCCATGTATATGACACTGGCATAAAAAGGCTTGTTCCCTTTTATGTAAATCCTCATTCTATCGCCACGCTCATATTCCTTTTTATCCGTCCAGAGCCGGACATGGAGCGGGGCAGATGGATTATCCACAACATCATTTCTTTTAGAAACTTTATCCATTGCCTTTTCATCAGGTATTACCTCGACCTTAATTTTTATCCTGAAGCAATCCCCTGCGTTCGCATCTTTGTACCAGCTCTTCTCGAGTTCCTTAATGATTTTCACTGTGGCATTGGCGTATGCAGACACCAAATCCTTCTCAAGCTCAAAGTCCTTGATATGCGTCTCGCTTGTCATGTAGGTCGATGCAAACTCTATTGCGTTTCTCTTTGCGGCTTCCAGCGCAGCCTGTTCCGTCTGTCTCCTTGACCTGTCCTCACCCATGCAGGCATACCCCTCGGCCTCTGTAATGGTAGATTGCGAGGCATAAGCATACGAAGATGATATAATGAACAGAAACAGCGAAGTGACTATCATCGCCATATTTACCTGATCTGTTTTTGATTTAACGGCTAACATGAAATGCGTTCTCCTTTCCTAAATCAATAAATTTTGCTTTTCAGACGAGATATGTCTAATATCTGGATTCTGCTTTCCTCAATTATTATCAGACCTTGTTCCCGTAGTGATTTAAGCTCCTTATTAATGCTTTCCCGTGTCGCTCCGACCATATCGCCGAGCTCTTTCTGCGTTAAAGAAAGGTCGATAAGCACTTCGCTGCCCTTTTTTCGTCCGTGAGATTCCGCAAGCTCTGTCAGTTTTTTTGCGAGCCTTGCTGAAATATTCAAAAAGCAGGTGTCTTCCAACATGTCATCTGTTCTGCGCAGTCTTTTCGAAAGCAGGGAAAGAATCGATTCAATAGCATTAACATTGGACTGTAGAAATGAAAGAAAGTTTGCTCTGCTGAGGATAAATACTTCAGATGGTTCTATTGCAACAGCGTCTGCAGATCTGGGTTCTCCGTCCAGCAGGGCCATTTCTCCAAAAAAATCCCCTTTTGAAAACATTGTAACGATAATTTCATCGCCCACTCTTGACGGAAGTACAATTTTAATTGTCCCCTTTTTTACGATATACAGAGCAGTTCCTTCATCGCCCTTCCAGAAAAGGGCCTGACCCTGTTTCAGGGGTTTCAGGCGAAGCGAACCAACAAGGTCGTTTAGATCAGAATCGCTTAATGTTTTAAAAATCGGGATCTGCTTTATTATTTCATGTGGTTGCATCGGCGACAGTCTCTTTGAGTGAAAACTATCCAAAGCTGTCATTTCGAACGGAGCGAGAAATCTTATCATATTGTTAATATTGAAATTTAAGATTTCTCCCTCACGCGGCGCAAGCGCCTGCGCTGCACGTTAGTCGAAATGACAAAAAGTGGGGTTTTCGTTCAGGCACTAAATAACAAATTGCTTTTACATAACACATAACACATAACACCTGATGAATTCGACTTTTTACGAATTCATCATTATTGGCTGCTCAGAGTTACTATTTTAACAGATTGATAATAATGTTTTAAAATATCCTGACAACCGAACCCTTTTTGGGCCATCATATTGGCGCCCCATTGACTCATGCCAACTCCATGGCCATAACCTTTGCCGATAAAAAGAATGCCGTCATGATCGGGAGTTATTTTTAGAAGCGTGCTTTTTAATCTGGTTGCTCCAACCTTTATTCTGAAATTATTGCTTTTTAGTTCGGTTGTCCCGTTCTTTGCAATAACCCTTACTCCCAGTAAACGTCCTGATCGAGACTCACCGGCGGCATTGAGCCCCCTAATCTGTCCAATATTCAGGCCGTACTTGTTCAAACGATTCTGCATATCATTATATGAAACAAAAAATTTCCATTCGCCATTTGGAATATTTGCGCTGAAACTGTCAGGAACTCCTTTAAGATACGGCAAGTCCGCGCTCCATACATTTTTTGAATCCTCGGTATGCCCTCCGCTGCTTGAATGAAAATAGGCGACAATAAGTTTTCCGTTATATGTAATTACCTGACTACGTGTCTCATCAACTGCCAGATTAGACTCCTTTTTTTCAGAGTCAAATCCTCCATATACCTGTGATGTCGTGGTTGATTCCACATCATACGGTTTGTCGGCGCTTTTATCTTTAATATAAAGAGCATATGTTCTGGCAGCTACTGCCTGAGCTTTCAGGGCTTCCTTTGCCCAGTTAGGCGGCATTTCTTTTGGCACAACACCATAAAGATACTGTTCAACCGGAATATTATTAATAACAGACAGCGATTTTGAATCCGCTAATATAGTAAGATCGCCTCTGAATCTGCGATTATCAACCATAATAGTTTTGCCATCGGTTTTGACCATACACATATGGAGATCAAGCTTCCGGCCATTTGCCGCAAGCTGCTTCCCCTGTTTTGTGAAGGTTACAGGCCCGGAGCTACGATAAATCATTTTCTTTGAAAATGGATTGTGCAGCGAGATGTTTTGCTCTGAATAAACGGTAATTTTTTCAGCTCTGTTTTTAATCAAAACCCTGATATTTGTATCCTCAACATCCCTCTTATATAAAGGAGCTGCAGTAATCACTTCAGGTTTCCGGATTTGCGACATCTGAGCCTTCGCGCTGTCAGCCCATACTTCCGCCGATTGTCTGCGCAGGCCATAAGGATATTTTTCCAGGTATTTTTTAAAAAAAGCATGTGCTCTTTTAAATTTTCCTGTTTCATACAGGACCATTCCGCTGTTAAAAACAGCATCAGAGGCCGCATGGCTGGTCGGACAGGTTTTAATGATTTTGTCAAATTGTTTTAAAGCAACGTCATACTGATCAAGATAAAGGCTGTAAGTAGTTCCCATGAACAATAATGCCCGCGCTCTGTTGTCCTGTTTATCCGAATAATCTGAAATCTCCTGATATATGCTTAACGCTTCAAGATACATTCCATTATTAAGCAGTCTGGCGGCTGTCTTAAAACCTCTAACATCATTATATGCAGCGATAGCTGTTTCTTCTGCATAAACGAAAAACAGGCAAAAAAAACAAAGAAAAAAGATTGAAACCGGTTTTTTTAACATGATATAATATTTTTTTGACAGGATTTACAGGATGTTCAGGATTAAAAAAACCTCAACTCTCATCCTGTAAATCCTCATCAAAATCCTTTACGTTGCGTTCACGCGGCGCAAGCGCCCCTGCCGCGACGGGCGCGAGCACGGCGGGTGCGCTGCTCGTGATTTCAACTTTCCGTTCACCAAAATTAATAACCCTGCAAAATAATACCCTGACTTTGTCATGCCGGACTTGATCCGGCATCCAGCGTATTTTCCTGGATAGCGCTGACGCTTCACTTCGTGTCACTACGTGTCCGGCTTTCGCCGGAATGACGGCTTTTGAGTATTTAATTGTAAACTCTATATGCACAGCCAATGATTTTCTCAGTCAATTCTCTGTATTTCACCTATATGACTTCCTCAGGATTATGATTTACTGGATAGTTAGAGTGAGACTTAACTTTGTTTGTGCACTTTAAACAAAATCTTGTTTATCCTGTTATCCTGTCTGATTTTTCCTTTTGCTTTTGAGGCGCAATTTTGCTGAAATCTATTCTTTTGAATTCAGAAACAATTATATAAGAGATAACCAATTGTATCATAATGGTAAATGGTTTGATGAGGATGTTGAAATAATAGAAAATTAAAAAAAGGGCTGCATATAGAAATACAAGCTGTAAAAGGACAGGCGCAAGACGCTGCCGTGTTTCAGAAAACAAAAGAAAAAATATTCTTAAGCCATAGCTTCTGTCACGCATGGATTTGAATGAGTTGTAAGAGCCTTTGATAATTGGTATCTTAAGAAACGCATTGCCGAACTTGGTAACAAGCGCCACGCTGGAGATATAACTAACCGCCCTTTTTATGAGCGGTAATTCGTGGCGGCAATAAAACAGGTATGTATAAAAAAAAGAAGCAAAAAATATTAGAAGATAATAAGAGGTTCCCGCAATTTCATTAATGAAATTATTATAGGCCATATTCAGAAACAGGTTTGCGTGAATCATTATTCCGCTGACATAGCCGAATAGCGGGACCAGCTTATTGTCGCCAAGGCCTGTGGCCGTTGCAGCAATAAATACAACTTTATCATTAAAAAAACGACCGGGCACACGACCAGCCCAGACATCGTAAAACGATATTTCTCTTATTTTGTATGTATTATCAATATTTACAAACGCTCTGCAATGCTTATCAACAGGAATTGCTGTCTTGCCTGTTATTACCCTGTTGTTTTTAATTCTTATCTTAGAGCGCGGGATATTATTTATGCTTCTAAATACCTCAAGCGATATTGTCGGATAGAGCCTGTCGCGTAATTTGAAAAGGATCGGCATCTTCCTTAATATCCCATCATTATCCGGATATGCATTCGCGAGGCCTATTCCTTTCAGGGAAGAAAGCACAAAAGGAGCCATTGATTCAAAACCGTTTTCGCTTACAAATTTCATGTCCTGTTTGCCGGAGATATTGTCTGCAAGCGGTTTGAACATTTGTTTTGATCGATCATGAGCAGACCCGAAAACAACCGAAAAGACCGGCCCCTTTTTCATAATTTCAGAAAACCGCCTGTCCACATCCGGATCATCATGGGGATCACCAAAAAAGATGTCGTAAGCCACCGCGGCGGGTTTGCCTTTAAGTATATTTGCAAGCAGATCTATGTGATATCTTCGATACCTGGAAGGATTATAAGCGCCGAGCCTGTTTAAGGTTCTGTCGTCGATCCCGACAATAACGACATTGCTCTGAACGGCCTTTTTATTCTCGTTGAGCCGCTCCCGGATTAACAAAAATTGAGAATAAAGGGTATTGTCTATCTGTGTGAGTATGTTGTAGGCAATGCCTTTAAACAGAATAGAAATAAAGAGAACGGAAAATCCCACAACAGCAAGGGAAAAAATAATGCTATATTTTTTGTATGTTGAATGGCGAGATTCCAGCATTTACCGTCCATCCTTTTGCCGGTCATGTATGATCATTGTCACGAGCCATATTCCATCTTATCCATTGATCTTCCATAATGCTGTTAATATTGAAATCTTTTTTTTCATATTTTCCATTTGAATCGATTGTAATCTGCTGAAAGGCTTTTACAATTTCTACCCACCTTTCCATGGACACCGGATGCGGTCCGGCTATTGGCTTAGGCTCTAATATAGAAGCATCCGGCTTAGGTTTTGGCTTATCAAATAAAGCGCTCCAGGTTGCCACAACCCCCTTATGGACACTGATTCGCGTCTGTTCATCATCTGTATCAACCCTGAACTTTGTTCCGCGTATTGCGCAAACAGCTTTATTAGTTCTGACCTTAAAGCTGTCAGATTTTGCAAGGATCTTGCGGGCGTTTAACCACATTTTCCCTGAAGACAGAAATAAGGAAACTTCTTTAGCGGTTTTGCTTACCATACATTTTTCAAATTGCTGGAAGGAATTTTCATCCATTCTAACAAGAGTGCCGTCTTCAAGGGTAATTTCACAGCGTGATTCCGCCTCTGTCCTGATTTGATCACCTTGATGGATTTTCATATCAAAATCCGCATTAACCCAGGCGGTTTTGTCATGAGAAACAAATACATCTCCCATCATAAATGTTACAGCGCCGGCTACTTGCCGGTTTGGCCCTGCAAATGACGGAAAAGAAGCCAGGCACAAACATATAACCAAACTTATTTTAGATAATTTTTTCATTTTAAGCATATTTCATCCTCGTTCCTAATTCACGAATCGCCCGGTAAAACAAGAAGCTCCCCGCACCTGTTAAATTAATTCTTAGCCACAGACACACACGGAAAAACACCGACTTTCATTATCCATTCTCACGCTGGAGCGTGGGAACGAGGAAATATGTTATCTGCCTTTCCCTTTTAGGCAACACAATACCTGATATTGTAATTTAGGACACAAGGGGATTATTGATTTTAATTCCTAAATTCCTGAATCCCTTAATTCCTAAATCCATCACTCTACTTGGTTTTCATGGTAAATGCCCCATCCCAATCTTTTGGAGGGGGTGTGATTTTATATTCATCACACCTGAGAAGCATGGCTTTACTTGGACTATCGTCAGGCGTCAACTCCAATGCTACCTTAAAAAAACTTCCGGCTTTTTCCCAATCCTGATTTCTGTATGCATAAAGGCCGTTGGTGTAATTTTCTATTGTCTTACTCATGCGTTCATCAATATCTTTTGGATAACCTAAAAGCTGATAAACCGTTACCGGTTCTTTTTTCCCCACAACATTTATCGAATCAATTTCCCTTGCCATTATTTTATTGCCGGCTGCCCTGTAAGTCGTTTCACTAATCAGCGTGTAAATTCCGTATATTTTGTTAACCCCTTCCAGCCTTGCAGCAATGTTAACCGTATCTCCCATCATTGTATAGTCCATGCGTGTTTTTGATCCCATGTTGCCCACAACAGCCGCACCCGTGCAAAGACCGATCCGCATATAAAGTTCCGGCTTGCCTGATATTCTCCAGCCTTCTCTTAGTTCAGACAGCCTTTTTTGCATGTCAATGCAAGCCATGCATGCTATTTCTTCCTGATTTTCAAGCTCGTTAGGGGCTCCAAAAAATGCGATTATAGCATCACCTTCAAATTTATCCACCGTTCCTTCATATTTAAGGATTATGCTTGTCATTTCTGTAAGGAATTCGTTTAACAGTTCAACCAGCTCCTTTGGAGTCAGTCCTTCGGAAATGCTTGTAAAACCCTGGATGTCTGAAAAAAACGCTGTAATTACACGTTCTTCACCACCCAACACAAGCTTTTCAGGAGACTCGATAAGCTGTTTGACAACCGTGGGGGCAAGATAAGTAGAAAAAGCATTTTTGATAAATCTTTTTTGCCTTGACTCTGTAAAATATTTGTATGCGGTTATACTGATATATACTAAAATTATTACGGTCAGAGGATAAACAAGGTTGAGAATTAAGCCCTTTTGAGAAAATAGATACTGACACAGAAATATATGGCCGATAAACAATGAGAAAGCGGCTGCAGCGCCTGATATGCCGCCTGCTTTAGGGAGCACAAACCCGAGGATAAGTCCGGCAACAATTATTGCCATGATGTCAAAAATAGCGGCCCAGGCCGGCTGATACATAAAATCCTTTGAAAGGATGCTGTCTGCGACATTTGCATGGATTTCAACACCTGGAAAAACAGTTCCAAATGGAGTAACCCTTAAATCATATATTCCGACAGCCGTGGCGCCTACTATTACAATTTTGTCTTTCACAACAGTATCGGCTATATTGTTATTTAATATATCTGTAACCGGTATATGAGGAAAGGTTTTCTCTGCTCCTCTGTAATTTATCAAAATTCGTCCCAGCTCATCTGTCGGTACCGCTAATTTCCCGATTTGCACTCTTTCCACGCCATATTCACCAATATTCATTGAAATCGGACTTTCTAAATAAGCGCTGACAGTAATCAGCGACAAAGGAGCGTACAACGTCTCCATGTACTTTAAGATACCTGGCATCCATCGCACAACCCCGTCTTTGTCAGGCAACATATTGAAGAATCCACAATAATCGGTTGCGGATGAAATAATTTCTATATTAGATTGAGGTGTTCCGGCTTCAATAAGCGCTATATTCTGAGCAGATCCGGAAGCATAACGTATAAATTTATACTTGGAACCTGAAATGTTATCCTGGTGAATGCTGATTTCGTTTTCGCTGATATGACTTGATTCAGTGGAATCCATGTGGAAAAAATATCCCAGCACTATCTTGGCAGTGGAATTTCTTATAGCATCGGCAAGGAGTTGATCGTTGTTTGCATGCTTTTTTAGATTTTTCAGGTAGTTGTCAATTTCCTTTTTTCGAATATCGTGATTGTGAATTGTGCGTTGTATCTCATTTATGGTGTTTACAATTTTTTTATCATCAGGCTCCAAAAATCCGATATCAAATGCTATTACCCTGGCGCCGGCTTTTGACAGCTTTGTAACAAGATTTGCGATTTTTGACCTTGGCCATACCCACTTTCCCTCTTTACTAATGCTTTTTTCATCAATAACTGCCAGAACCACATCAGGGCCCGGGGAAATTTGTCCTCTGGCCTCAAATCTTAAATCAATGGTTTTTAATTCCATTAGATCAAGAAAGGATATCCCTTGCAAATAGGCAAGGATTCCGATGAATATGGCAAACATAGAAATGAGAAGAGGATAGAGTAAAGCGATTTTTTTCATAAGCAAAACCGTATAGGATGAGACATGTTCAATTTTGTTGACCTGTATGATTTTTATATTGTAATACTTGCTGAAAGTCAACAATACGCAACAAGTAACGAGTAACGAGCAATATGTATCAAATAGCGGGTTACATAGGCAGAAAAACCTTAAAATCTGTCAACCATATTCTGGATCTATTTGCCTTTACTTACAGAATACTCGATCTGATCCTTCAAAGACCAAAAGAAGGTAGAGTTCTTGTCAGAAGAGTTGTTCTGGAACAGATATATTTTACGGCTGTGCAAGCCCTTCCCCTGCTTATTCCGATCGCTCTTATTGTTGGGAGCATGCTTATTATACAATTTGCCAAGATCTCTAATCAATACGACATAGGCACAACAATGGTGCTGTTAATTGTGAGAGAATTAGGCCCCGGTATTACAGCTCTTTTGGTGATATTGAGATCAGCTACTTCAGTAACTATAGAGATCGGCTACATGAAGATTTTTCATGAAATAGATACGATTGAAATGGCAGGCATTAATCCCATACGAACAATTTGTCTGCCAAGATTGATAGGGATCACATCCGCCATACTTTGTCTTTTTATCGTTTTTGACCTGGTGTCCATTATCGGAGGTTATGGAGTAGTATGGGTCTTTACACATATTTATTTAGGCGACTTTCTTGGACAGATTGCAAAAGCCGTAACTCCGACAGATATTATTGTAGGAATTGTAAAAGCCCTGTGTTTTGGAATTATTATTACCGTAACATGTCTCTATCACGGATTCAGCATAGAAAAAAATATTACAGGCCTGCCGGTAGCAACATCAAAAGCAGCCATTGAGTGTTTTTTTTACTGTCTGGTGATAAATGTCATTATATCAATAATATTTTACATATAAAGTATTGAGGAATTGCGAATTGAGGGATTGAGGGATTAAAATTAGTAGAATACCTTTAAATCCTAAATTCCCCAATTCCTAAATATCTTTCTGTCTTGGTGGCTGAACTATTATGGTTTTGTTTGTTAAGGATTTAAATGAAGTTAATCGAGCTTTCAGATTATACACTTGCTCCAATTGGTCAAGGAAACGGCCTTAACCAATTCTATTTTGACCTGTCAAAGGGGGATGTATGTTCCATACAGGCAGATCTGCCGGATGACGCACACCTGCTTCTAAAGGCTATTGCAATGCTTGAGCATCCAACAGAGGGCGCTTATCGATTTATGGGGAAAAAAATTAATTTTTCAGACCAGAGAAATCTTCTTCCATATAAGAAAAAAATAGGTTATATTACTATAGACGCATCGATGATCAGCAATATGAGTATCAGGGAAAATCTTCTATTGATGAGATACTATTTTGAAAATTCACTTTCCCTTGATATAAAGGATAATGTCAAAAACTTATGCGCTGTTTTCGATATTTATGACAAACTGGATATGCGTCCTGGTGAACTCAGGCCGACGGAGCTGCGAAGCGCCATTGTAATCAGAGAGCTTGCCAAGTCGCCTGACATACTGCTGTTTGAGCGGCCTGAGGATTTCATCAGGCATGAAAAATTTGATCTCTTTGTTAAGCTCTTTAAAGAAATGTTGTTAGCCGGACTCCCCGTTGTTTTTATTTCTTATCACACTGATTTTGTTAAAGAGTTTTCAAACAGGAATATACTTATTTCAGGCGGAAACTTGATGGCGTCGTAAAAAAGTCTCATCTACTGCGTTGCAGTGATTTTTACTTAGCCATCTATAGTAACATCTTGGACTTTTTACGAGTTCATCAAAAATTAGAGAACAGGAGCCATACAATAAAATAGCCATGGACTTAAATTTTAGCAAAAAAGAAAAAACAGTTGGAACATTTATAATCTGCATCATAGTTATACTGCTGACTACTGTGGTGATTATCGGCAGAGGTAAAGACTGGTTCAAAACATATATTATATATTATACTACTTTTGACGAAAGTTATAATCTTAAAGAAGATGCTGCTGTAAAACTATTTAAAGCAGATATAGGAAAAGTAAAAAAAATTATACTTGTTGAAAACAAAGTTAAGGTTAAGCTGGCTATTTTAGAGGAATATTCTTCCAGAATAAGAAGCGATTCTGTTGCAATTGTGGAAAGCCCGACATTTATCGGGTCTGAATATATTTCCATTAAACCAGGAAGCGCCGACAGCCCCCTGATACCCGAGGGCGGAGAAATCAATTCCACGGCAAAAAAATCAATATCAGACCTCATGTCAGAGTTTCAGGTTGAAGAAACAGCTAAAAAGGTTATCGGGATGGTCCAGGATATCTCAGAAATAACGCAAATAATGCGCGATCCCAATGGCCCTTTTTTTACAACCGTCAACAACTTAAACAAAACTGTTTCTCATCTTGAAGCTATTACCGGTGATATACAGGCCGGCAAGGGGACTGCCGGCAGTATACTAAAATCCAGGGAAGTCCTGCAAATCATACTTGATGATCTTGACAAAGTAACTCAGATTCTGGAAAGCATTACCGAGGCATCTTCAAAAACACCTGAAATAACAAATAAGGTTCAGGATAATCTTGCGACAATAAAGAAGGTTGGAGAGGAAGTATTGGATAGCATCTCAAGCATTAAAAGGATCTTGAAAGAGGTGGAAGAAGGGAGCCATGATATACCGGAGGTTACGCGATCTACAAAAAGAGGAATTAACGAAATCAGAGATGGAGTAGAAAACATAGATAAGGTCGTTGATTCGCTTAAGAAAAATTTTTTGATAAAGCCGAATCTTCCGCCCGAACCAAAAGGCAAAAATATTGACGCCGGCTTGCGGCAATAAACATACCTTTTATTGAAAGGAGAATGTCGATGAATTACAAGAAACACATCTTAAAATTATCAGCAGGTTTAATAGTAATTGCAATGCTTGCATGGTTTGGTTGCGCCGCAAAGACCAGTGTAAGCAGAATCAAGCCTGCCGAAGTTTCTATGGGCGGCATCCGAACACTTGCCCTGCTTAAGTTTGAAGGCCGGTTCGGTGAAACTGTGCGCAGCGATTTCTATAATAAATTAAGCGCTGTGCCGCACTTCAATCTTATTGACATCTCAAAGACAAATGCCCTGGATCGGGTTATCTATGATCAGGTAGATGATCCAAGATTTTTTCCCGACCTCGAAGATCTTCATGCAGATGGAGTAATTACCGGGCGGGTAACCGCCAACATAAATGATATGCGTGGTTTTGATCAGGTACAGATGCAGGAAGGCACAGGACGATATAAAAAAGAGAAGAACATTTTTGGAAAATGGGTGGACGTGGAAATCAAAAAGACAGTGCTCAGACCGGTGCCCTATGTCATACGCCAGGCTTCTCTAACCACCGATTTCAAAGTATTCAACCTGAAAACAAAGCAGATTATAGCAACTGGCAAGGTCACGGAAAATTACAATCAAAAATTTGGCGGTGATAAGGAATATGCTCTTTCTATTTTAGGAGGGATGAAGTTAAGTCAGTTGCCGGCGGGAAATCAGACATTAAATGAGCTATCAGCCAATGTTGCGTCTCAGCTTGTCGCAAAAATTTCTCCAACCGAGGTTATTGAAACCATAGAATTTTATGACGGAGGAAAATTTGGCTATGGTGGTCATGATATGATAAAACGCGGCATAGAATTCGCCAAGCGTGGATTATGGGACGAGGCAAAAGCGATCTGGCAGGATGTAATCAAGGCTGAACCGAACAACTCGGCAGCCTATTATAATTTGGGTGTGGCCCATGAATTTATTGGCAACCTCGAAAATCTTCAGATCGCAAGAACAATGTATAAAAAGGCGCTCAAATACGGGGATAACGAACTTTACATGAATGCTCTGGCAAGAATTCAGTCTGCAATCAGAGACCGCCAGAAATATGAACAACAAAAAAATCTGCTGAAGCAAACTCCGGTTAAAAAAACACAGGAAGAAAAAGGGGTACGGATATATTAATTTAAGGAGGTATGATGGCTTTGAAAAACAAAAAAATTATGATGGCATGTCTTGTTTTGGGAGTTATATTACTTTTTGTATCAACCGGTTACAGCAAAATGGTGACGGTTGTAGGGCAGGGAATGGATCGTAAAAGCGCTATTGCTGATGCTCAGCGGGCTGCAGTTGAACAGGGCATAGGGGCTCTCATCGATTCCAAAACCAGGGTTGCGAACTTTGAGGTGCTGCAGGATAGGATTTATTCAAGGGCAAGCGGTTATGTAACTAATTATAATATATTGTCTGAAGGAAAAAGTCCGGACGGTTCAATATACACTGTAAGCATGCGGGCTGACGTACAAACCGCTTCGATTAAAAATGATTTAAAGGCGATCGGGATTCTAATGGCACAGATCGGCAACCCCCGATTTATGGCGATTTATCTTCCCGAAACCAGAAGTTCGATGCACAGGGATTCCAGGGTGGTCAGGGCCGCCGAGCAGGCAATTAACGGAGTCTTTGCCAGAAAAGGCTTTATAGTTCTGGACAAAATGTTCGTTAATAATGTTTACAGCGAGATAGAGCAAGCCGGCCGGATTGATGTGGATATGGATAACCTTTCCGCACTTGCCTTAAAATATAAGGCAGACCTGCTTCTTGTATATGATGTGCATGCAGCAAGCAAGACCGGTGGATCAAGCAGGTATTTTGGCGGCGTAATTGTTGAAATAGCATTGCGTGCCGTTGCTCCGGCCACTGCTGATCTTATAGCGCAAAAATCGGGGGATCTGTATGTAAAAACCATGAAAGCAGCAGGAAACTATTATGAAAATATGCAGGCTGCAAAGGTTGCGGATAAATTGGGGAAAGCGATTGCCGATGCTTTAATTGAAGATACACTGGCTTATTTTGAGCGTGCTGTTCACGCTGGAACCCGTTTTGATTTATGGTTTAGAAACTTTTCAGAACAGGAAACCTATATAATCGTTGATGTAATTGAGGGAATGACTGCGTTTAAGGACAAGCATATTAGAAATGAATCGCCTGGAAATTTTCAGCTTGATGTGAACTACCAGGGAAGAAAATTTGATTTTAAGCGGGAACTTTACAGGGGCTTGAAAGCGCAGGGCATCCTGTTTGATACCCAGCAGGCCAAGGGGAATCGTTTTCTGCTTTTCAAAAAAGGAAGCGACAATCCATTTGGCGCGATTAATATTAATTAACTGTAACTATTCAGGTTGGTTAGGCTGTAGGCTAAAGGCTGTTGGTTTTTGCGGATTGTTCGTATGATCATGGATGATTCTTTCCTAACAGCCTAAATGCCTATAGCCTATCTACCTGTCAAAGCAGATTACAGTCGACTCTGTCCGGCGCAAAATCAATCACTTCAAGGCTGTTTTTGCCAAAATTCAAGCCATCCAAAAGTTCGGCAAGCTCTTCACTCGTACCCTTAAAGCGCAGGTCCAGCACCAGCAGCCCCCCGGTTTTATTCCATCCTTCCTTTTTGCTGGTTACAACTTTGTCCATAATTTCAATACTTGATGCAATCAATCTGTATTGCTGAAAGGATGTTATGCCGGTTATATGCAGCTTAAGGGGGGCGCCGTTATTAAGAAACTCCTGAAATGAGTCGGTAATGGTATCAACCAAGTATTCGTCAACAGCCTTTTGAACCGCTATCCGCAGAGATTTGCCTGCGCCGGTCAGCGGACTGATATGGACCGAAATCCCGTTTTTTACTATGGAACCAAGCAACAGCCCTGTCTGAGTTTGAATGACTTTCATCTGGAGACTCGCCTGAAGCGATTTAAGACCGGATTTTGGATAGGCCTCGCCGATATCTTCAACTACGGCTTTGCCCACTATCACATACTGAGATCCAAAGTCCAATCCCAGTATTCTGGCTGCGGCAATATTCCCGGCTAAAGCCTGTCTGCTTTGGTCAAGGCTCTTTATTTTTTCAATCTGCGCCCTGTCAACCAGATCAAAGCCCTTGGCCGCGAGCAGAGAGGACATCTCGGTTTCGGCTAAACACATGCCCACATCGTCCATGCCGATATATTCTTCTTCTATTAAAATCATAAGCTTGGGCCGCTCCATGCTGTCAAGCAAAATTTTCATGGCCAAAAGGTCGTCTTTTATTTTGTCCATTGAAACAGTTGCGCTCAATCTGACAGTGTAAAGGCCTTCAGCCTTTTCTTCCCCCAGGATTGTGAAGCGGGTGATATAGCCCTGTGTCCGGGACATAATCCTGTCTTTTTTGATTGCAAAATTTTCCACCTCGGTCTTAGAGTGGATAAAGACCCCAACAGCCAGCTCCACGGCCGAACGCTGAGCCTGACGTATGGCATCCTCTCTGGAAAGAAAGCTGCTTCCCTCAACTTCAACTACTTTTTCTGATGCAATAGCACCTGTTGTATAAGCAAACAGTATGGCCAGTGTTGCTATAATCGGAAAACATCTGTTCATTGATTTAATCCTTGCACATTATCAACCTGTTGTTTATAGGCCGGGTCAAGTTCTATGCTCTTTTTAAACAACTCTCTGGCCTGTGTCCTGTTATTTCTGTCCAGAGCATCCAGCCCTTTTGAAAAATACAGGGCAGCATTAATATCGCTTTCACCCTTGCCGGTTTTAATCTTTAAGGCCAGGTTAAGAGAATGAGCGATTTTTTGAGCTAAATTCCGCTCCAATTCCATAAAATTATCTACCTTACCTGTAATTGATTCAGCCATTATAAGCTCACTGGTTTCGACCTTTATGATCCGGGCATCAATACGGACACTTTTCCCAAGGACCACAAAGGAACCAAAGGCTATGGTCTGAGCGCCTAAAATTTTGCCCGCCCTGATAGCTGTAGCCTCATCCACGCTTCCGGTCTGGCTTAAAGCAATTTCCTTCAAAAGGGCTTGTATCTTACCGCGTTCAATTAATTTTAAAGCGCTGCCGCTTTTGTTAAGATCGGAAATAAGCATGGCGGAAAGCCCCTTGCTTAATGGAGCAAACAGATCCGGATCTGTTACGGAGTTGTTTTCAAAAGGCAAAATAGCCAGGGTTTTCGGAATTCGGTCAAGCCGGGCTGGTTTTAATCTTTCTTCAGCTCTCTGGGCGCCTGCACATCCCAATGCAATACAAAAGACCGCCAGTATCACAACAAATCTCAAAATTTTCATGAAAATACCTTTATTCTTTTTTATGGAGTCTACCTGACTCCTTTACTTGCCTATCAGCCGCCACCGCCGGCCGCCATTGACGCTGCTTCTGCATCGGCGGCTTCTTGTGCGGTTTCGGCTTCATCAACAGATGCCTCGGCATGGCTCGCCATCTGAGCTGCCGTTATGCTGGCTAATGCGCCAATGTCGGGTGACGAAGCGCCTGGGCAAGAGCTGCTGCCGTCCACAGCCATATCGAAGTTCGGGTCCTCTTTCACAGCTTTGGCAAATAAATCCTTGGCAGCTTCCCAATTTCCGGCATCCAAAGCGTCAAGGGCCTCTCCATAATAGATAAAGGCATTGTAAACAGTGGTATGCCTATAGCCTTGCTTTCCTCCGGAGTCAGTATAATTCCCAGAATCCCGGCTATATCCTTTACTATGGCAATGGGTAATTCATAGAACTTCTCCTGTTCCACGGTAATTGAACTGGTGCCCTTGATCTCTCCTGTTCCGGATGATGTCAAAGAGGTGGTTGCATGAATGCTGCTCAGTGTCAGGTTCCCTACAATCAAGTTTTCCGCTCCCAGCAGTCTGCCGACCCTGGGCGCTGTATTCTGGTCAACTATTCCGGTCTGGCCGAGCTTCATCTCTGCCAACAGGGCCTGCAAACGCATTCGTTCAACAACCTTAAGCGACTTGATCTTGGACAGATCTGTAATCACCATTGCGGCCAGGCCTTTTTGAAAAGCGCGCAAACTCTTGTCCGGAGAAAGATCCTGGAAGTAACATACAGCCACTGTGTTTGCATCCGGCTGAACGGTTGCAAGACTTTTTTCTTCTGCCATAGCCTTTTTAGCAGCCCGCTGGCTTGCCGCAATTTGCACCAGGGTTGAAAGACGCCTGATTTCTTCCTCAACCAGCGGCTGTTCTTTATTCCTGTAAAGTTGCCATGTTTCTATGGCCTTATCGAACTTCTCCTTGTTTAAATAGGCCATGCCCAGATATAAAACAGCATAAGGTTCGCCGGGTTCAGCCTGAAGCGTTTTCTTAAACTCTTCAATAGACTTGTCCAGTTGGCCTTTTTTCAAATAGGCAAAACCCAGTCTGCTTCTTACCCATGCAGCTTCAGGCTTTTTGGCCAGATAATCCTGATAAATGGTTATGGCTTCATCGTACTTCTTCTGGCTCATCTTTATATCAGCCTTTATGAGTCCGCAGCCTGTCAGCGATAAAACACCGATAAATATAATGCCCCATAAAAGATACTTTTTCATGGTCATAATGCCCCCCCTTTTTTTGTCAGGGAATTATTTATTGATTATGATGTGGCGCTACTTTCAGGAAAGATTTGACGCTTCGAATCCCTCCTACACTTTTAGCATGAGCAATAATTTTCTCTATCTCCTTGTCTGATCCTACAAGACCCACAAATACCACGTTGCATTGAACAACTGTTACGTCGACATTGGTTGACCAGATATCCCCATCCTTGATGAGTTTTGCTTTAATCTTGGCTTTAATGGCAAGGTTGTCCGTTGCTCCACATGGATCACCATCTTTCTTTTTGAGAAGATAGGTGGTTATACCTTCTACCCTTTCAACCTTCCTGGCAATTTTAATGGCTCTGTTTTTTTGTTTTTCCGCATCATACTCACCGATTAAGTAAACATGGCCATAATAGCAGGCTATATCAATATCAAAAGTCTTAACAACATCGTCTTCGATAAATTTTTGCAGGATAGTGGCCTTAATTTTTGTGTCACCGGCTACTGTGCGTACATTGCGTTCATCCACAGCCGCGCTATAAAAGGTGGTACATCCGGAACTCATTACCAGAAGCACAAGACATAATATTGCTGCAAAATAGTTTTTCATATATTTTTCTCCATGATTATAATGAACTCAATGATTAGCAATTATATAACAGATAATAAGTAAAATATCAAGCTATACTCCTCTATACTATAATTTCTGCTTATGAAACACCGGGCAGCAATCAGTTCGTTGAGTTTTTACTATTTGAAATTATAATGCTTTTTCACAGCTTCCATAATATCCCAGATACAGCTTAAGCCTTTTGGAAAAGTAACAAAATCACCCTTGCCAAATTCAACCTTTTTCCCATCGGGTGTTTCTACAACAACCTTTCCTTCCAGCAGATAACATTCTTCAACACTGTCATAATGCCAGTCAAATCTGGAAATCTCCTTTTCCCATATCGGCCAGGATAATATCTGTTTTCTTTCAATTTCCTGTTTATCCGGCTTGTAAATTTCAATTTTCATTACAAACTCCTTTTGCCCAATTTAACATTTTAGCTTTTTGAAAATATGGCTGCTCCAGGTATAATTAAATTTTATACTGAAAAAACTCGTAGATAACGGCTCGTAATAAAAGAACCTGCCCGGGCTATTAATAAAGGTTTTTGTTTTAAGAAAATGTTTCATCTTTAAATCAAATCACTTATGGTTCTTTTATAACGATCCCTAATCCACTCAAACAGTTTCCAATATAAAATTTAATCATACCTGAAGCTTGTTTAAAGTCGATTTGTTTCAAAAGGCTAAATTAATACTACCCAATTAACATGTTAAATGGAAACAGGCGCCGACCCTTTTTATAGATGATAGCTCATTGTAAATTTTAATTGCCTTCTGGTTTGGCTGCGCAATAAACCTTATGCCCTTTTTAAGAAGCAATTTATCAAGTCCGGACTCAGGCCTCATTAATCCGCTGACACCGGTGCCGGCAATAATGACTTCCGGTTTAGATTCAACAAGTTTGCTTATATCATCCAATGAAAGGCTGTGCCCTTTTCTTCGATACCAGGAATCCTCTATATGCCCGTCAGGATAGACAATAAGGTCTGAAGTATATTGTTTTCCTTCAATAACAATGACCCCAAATGAACAGCCTGTAATCATTTTATTCCCCTGTCTCAATGATACACCACAGAATTCTTGCTTTTGCATTAAAATGATAGTAATTATTTACTCAAGTTTCGCACCCTTGATTTCTATCAAAGTCAAGGCGGTAAAGGAGCCAAATTCAATTTTTCAAGCGAAATGATTTATCTGTATTTTTTAACCAGCACTCCACGACTTGTGCCAAGGACAGGCACAAAGGATATATAACTTACTGAACTCATACGTGGTTTCAAACAGTATCTTATTGTTTGTGATTGGTGCCGTTGTCGAAGTTTAAGGTATAATATTTCGCTTTAAAAATTTATTTTGGCCCTTACCGTTTAAAGGCTTTAATAAATAAAAAGGGTGCTAAACTTGATGGCCTCGTAAAAAGTTTTGTGCAAAATTGAAGAACCCTGTAGCAAGCTACAGGGAATCTTCGACCGTAAGGAAGTTGGCCATTTTTAGATTCGCTCGCTAACCCCGCAGCAAGCTACGGGGAATGCGCTCGCTATTGCGGTTCAAATAATAATTTAATTTTAAACCGCATATTTATCCAAATGCAAGAACTTTTAACACCCGAAAGTCATGGTCTGGATTAAAGCAAGTTTCCTTACGGTCGAATCCCGCTCGAAAGCCGAACTGCGGCTTGCCGCAGTGAGTTTGAATTTGGCTCCTTTATTATAGGTTTCGGAATGACTCAGCGAAATAGTAAAAAGGATATGCATACTATTTTGCAGATAGCCAGAGCATTGGGGATGACCAGCGACCTGGATAGGCTGCTGAAAATGGTGGTTGATTGCTCGATGGAACTGCTGAATGCCGAACGCGCAACGCTGTTTTTGTATGATAGTGAGCATGAAGAGCTTTATACGCATATTGCTGAGGGAGTTGAAGAATTTCGCATGTCGCTTAATGTGGGTTTTGCCGGGTTGGCTGCCCGCAATCTCAAGATAGTGAACTGTTCTGACGCCTATGCTGATGAGCGTTTCAACCGAGAGGTTGATGCCAGGACAGGCTATCGAACGCGTAATATTTTGTCTTGTCCATTGACGGATTATAATGGCAAATTGGTCGGGGTATTGCAAATTCTGAACAAACGTGATGCAGCTTTTGATGATAGCGACATTGAGATGGCAGAAGCGTTGTCAGCTCAGGCGGGAGTTGCATTGCAGCGAGCGAGGCTGATGGAAGAGTATCTGGAAAAGCAACGGCTGGAGCATGCGATGGAAGTTGCCTGTGAGATCCAGCAAGAGATGCTGCCCAGTCAATCGCCTCCATTAGAAGGGTTTGATATTGCCTGCTGGAATCGGCCATGTGATGCCACAGGAGGTGATTTTTGCGATTTCATCAGTCTTGACAAGAGGTGGTTGATGCTGAGCCTGGGTGATGTGAGCGGACATGGGATTGGGCCTGCGCTGGTTTCGTGTGTTACGCGGGCGATGTTCCGGGCGCTTTGGACTGATAATTGCGATATTGAAGAGGTAATACGCAAGGTTAACAGACTTATGAAAGATGATCTGCCGGATAATCGGTTTATAACAGCCTTTCTTGGAGTTCTCTATAGTGAAACCGGTCTGTTGCATTATTGCAGCGCCGGTCAAGCGCCAATATTATGGCTGCATGCCGATTCCGGTAATGTTGATGTTCTGGCAGCAAATACTTTCCCGATGGGAATATTGCCGGATATGAGAAATATTGAAACGCAAAAAGCGCTAATGCAGACAGGTGATGTTTTTGCCCTGCTAACTGAATGCGACCGCTATTCTTAAAACAATCAGAACAGCGGTTGAGGAATTTGCAGCTACGAAACAGTCCGATGACCTGACAGCGATAATTATTAAAAAAAGTTCGGGGCTGGCGTCCCCAACCGGATTTGAACCGGTGCTGCCGGCGTGAAAGGCCGGTGTCCTTGGCCAGGCTAGACGATGGGGACGCATATCACGCTGCGCAAGCGCCCCTGCCGCGACGAGCGCGAGCACGGCGGGTGCGCTACGAGATGGTGGGCCGTGCGCGGCTCGAACGCGCGACTCTCTGCTTAAAAGGCAGATACTCTACCAGCTGAGTTAACGGCCCTATTGGAAAAATAGACATCTAATCACAAATTTCATTCTTGTCAATAAAAATAGTTATATTACCCCAATTGAGCGAAACGCTCAATTGATAGTTGTCGGGTGCCAGGGATCAGGGATCGGCAAACTGAATTGAGCAGTTTTTTAGATGCACATCTCTTACTGTTCCCTGAATACTGACCCCTGACCCCTTTCTAATTGAGCTTTGGCTCAATTAGAATATTATTTGCGCCAGAATTCAGGCACAAGAAGTATTATTACCGTATAAATTTCGAGCCTTCCCAAAAGCATGCACCATATAAGCAGCCATTTGCCGGCAAATGGTATCTGCGCATAGTTGTCAGCCGGTCCGACAATCCCAAAACCAGGCCCTATGTTTCCGATAGTGGCTGCAACTGCGCCAAAAGAGGTAACAAAATCCACCCCCATGCCCGCGAGCAGGATAGCGCAAAAAGCAAAAAGGCTCATATAAAGGGCAAGAAACCCTAAAATACTTCTCATTATGTCATCTGAAACCGGCTTGCCTCCTATTTTTATTTGTTTAACCGCATGTGGATGAATAAGGGAAAACAGCTCTTTGTAACAATACTTAAAACAAAGCATGACACGGATGCATTTCATACCTCCGCCTGTTGAACCTGCTGAGGCTCCCATAAACATGCAAAATAAAAGGATAAGCTGGGACATGGCAGGCCATTTTTCGTAATCGGCTGTCGCATAGCCAGTAGTCGTAACAATAGAGACTACCTGAAAAGCTCCAAAGCGCAATGCCTGGCCGATTTTTTCGTATATTGAGCCATAAACATTAAATGTCACGACAACAATCAACAAAAGAACAAAACCGAGAAAGAATCGACACTCTGAATTGCGCCAGAAAGCGAGTGGTTTCCCTCTGAGCATCTGGTAATGAAGCGAAAAATTTATTCCAGCAAGCAACATAAAGAAAATAATTACAACATCAAAATATACGCTGTTGTAATGGGCAATTGAAGCGTTTTTTGTTGAAAATCCACCTGTCGGCATTGTTGTGAATGTATGACACAAGGCTTCATAAAGGTTCATTCCACCTATCAACAGGAGAACAACTTCTGCCAGAGAAATGATGGCATAAACCTTCCACAGCATCATGGCCGTGTCCCTTATTCGTGGCTTTAACTTGTCCGGGACAGGACCTGGTATCTCCGCTTTGTAAAGCTGCATGCCGCCGACCCCTAAAAACGGAAGGATAGCCACAGATAAGAGTATGATACCCATACCGCCAAGCCACTGGATAAAGCTTCTCCAGAAAAGGAGCCCTTTTGATACAGCCTCTATGTTGGTTAAAATCGATGCTCCGGTTGTAGTAAACCCGGAAACCGATTCAAAAAAAGCATCCACAAAAGAGCTTACTTCGCCGCCCAGATAAAACGGTAATGCTCCGAACAGTCCTACAACCGTCCAGCCGACGGCCACGATTGCTATGCCTTCCCGCTGGCTGATGAATTCCGCCCTGGTTTTCCTGAAAGATATGTATAATAAAAAGCCTGAACATATCGTTATGCCAATAGACTTTAAAATGGGAATAACGCTTTGGTCATTGAAGTAAAGGCCGACAATAAGGGGCAATATCATGGTCAGCCCCAAAAAAATGGTCAACAGGCCAACAATGGTAAGTATATAACGCCAGCGCATTTAAAAATACTCCAGTTTAACTGCGAGGATTTTCTCAACCTTCGGGACGGCTTGTTTTCTTGCAAATATTATTATCATGTCACCGGGATTTACAATGGAATCGCCGGTAGGAATAACAAAATTCTCTTCGCGTATTATGCCGGCGACAAGCGCCCCTTTTGGAAAGAAAATATTCTTTAGAGGTTTGCCCACTATGTCTGAAGTTTCAAGAGCCACCGCCTCCATAAATTCAGCCTGCTCACCTTTAATTGATATGGAGGAAAGCACTTTGCCGCGACGAATATGCTGCAAAATTGTATTGATCGCAGAAAGTCGGGGGCTGACAACCTGTTCAATCCCGATGGTCGACATCAAGGGGAAATAGCTGAACTTGCTGATCTTTGTGATTGTTTTGCGTGCCCCCATTTGTTTGGCTAAAAGCGAAGCTAAAATATTAATCTCCTCATCGTCTGTCAGCGTAACAACCACATCAACATCCTGGATATTTTCCTCTTTCAGGAGTTCCTGGTCGGAACCGTCTCCATGAAGCACAACAACCTTATTCAATCGCTCGGCTAACTTGGCACATCGGTCGGGATTTTTTTCAATTATTTTGGTATAAATAGATTTTTCATCAAGTAATCTGGCAAGTCTTATTCCTATTTTTCCTCCTCCTATTATAAGAACGCGTTGCACAGGCTCTGCATGCTTATCAAAAACAGCCAGAGTATCTAATAATTTTTCTTCTTCACAAATAAAATATACAAGGTCGCCGGCCAATAACGCGTCATCTCCACTGGGGATAATCAGCTTTTCCTCACGGATAACGGCAACAATAAGAGGCCTTTGTTTTTCTGATATGCTGAAAAGCTCTGAGAGACGGGTCCCGGCTAATCGCGCATCCTTATCTAAACGAATTGCGATAAATTTGATGCGACCATCTGCAAATTCTCCGACATCGACGACACCTGGCATATTCATCATTCTGTCAATTGTTTTTACAACCTCGATCTCAGGGTTGATTAATGTGTCTATATGAGGAGCATATTTACGGAAATTATCATGGTATTGATCGAAATCAGCATTCCGTACACGGGCAAGCTTTTTTGTTGATGGAGAAAGTATGTCCGCTACAAGACATGCCACAAGATTTGCTTCATCGCTATTCGTTACGGCAAGGAGTATCTCAGCATCTTTGAGGCCTGCTTCATCCAGTGATATCGGGCTGCTTCCCGACCCGTTTACAACCTGGGCATCTATATTATCAGATACGCGACGGATTGCTTCATGATCTTTGTCAATAACAACCACATCTTTGTTTTCATTAACCAGGCGGCTGGCAACATTAAAACCAACCTCGCCTGCGCCTATAATTACTACTTTCAATTATAAATACTCCTTTACGAAACATAATTAGTGCCTGGACGAAAACCTTCCAAATTACACTTTTCCTGTCATTGCGAGGGAGGCACGACCGAAGCAATCTCCAGGAAACAAGGGGATTGCTTCGTCGTTCGTTCCTCACTCCTCGCAATGACCGCTCGGAACCAGTGGTTTTCCTTCAGACAATATTTAATCTTGAGATGGTTTACTACAGATAGGCTTATGTGTCAATTATTGACAACAGGATGCTCAGACAAATGACCCCAAAAAGGGTTATCCAGTCGCTTTTAGCTGATAAAAGGGCTTTGTTTGTCCGTTTTTCTGAGTAACACCTTGCTTCCATGGCAACGGCGAGTTTATCAGCCTTTTTAAAGGTTCTAATCATAAGCGGGATTATTAGTTTTATTAATCGATACACCGGATTTTTTCTGTTTTCCACTCCCCGTGATCGCTGCGCATCAATAGTCTCCCTTGCCTGGTCAAGAATAAGAGGAACAAAACGCATGATCAAGCTCATCATGGTTGCAACCCTTTTCCCGGGAATAAATGGAAAAGGCATCAAAAACCACTCTACTGCGGTTCTGATGTCCGACGGTCTGGTTGTTGAAACAAATATCAACCCAAACAAAACAACAATCAGAAGTCGCCAGCAAATAAGGGCTCCGTCATATATTCCCTGCCATGCAACAGCCGATTCTTTAAAATCAACTACAGGTGATGCGGAGGTAAACATGGCTCTAACTATAAATATAAAAACAAGCAGAACAAAAAAATAGCGAAGTTCTTTTAAAATTGATTTAAATGGCAGACAACTTATTAATATTGCATAAAAAATCACAAGGGTTAAAACAGAAAGGGCCGACGGATAAGCTTTAAAACTCGAAATACTGATTAAAACAAAAGATAAAATTTTAAATCGTACATCTAAAGTATGCAGCAATGAAGTCCCTGGACGAAAATGAAAAGCGGTCAATTCAGCCATGATTCTATCTCCATGCCCAGACGGGAAGCGCACGGCTCTCTTACACCAAACGCTTCAACATCCTTAATTATCATTTCAGGCGCATTGTCCATTACAACCTTTCCATCACTTATTATTAGCAGTCGGTCGGCATGTGCTATAACCTTTTCCAGATCATGCGTTGCTATCAGTATGGTATGGCCCGCCTTGTGCAGCAAAAGAGTCTGATGTAAAAGCTGCCTTACTCCCGGGTAGTCAAGATCTGAAAACGGCTCGTCAAAAACCAGAATCCTTGGCTCCATAGCAAGAATACCGGCCACGGCAAGCCTCCGCTTTTCTCCACCCGAAAGCAGGTGTGGTCTTTGATCGGCAATATCTATCAAGTCTACAACTTCCAATGATTTTATTACCCGCCTTTTAACCTCGCATTCATTAAGACAGAGATTTTCCGGGCCAAACGCGACATCATCAAATACTGTTTCACCTACTATCTGGCTGTCTGCATCCTGAAAAACCATGCCAACCATCTGTCTTGCCCTTGGTATGTCCCGTGATACAGAAACTCCGCCCAGCCTGACCGCTCCTGTATCGGGCAAAAGAAGTCCGTTTAAATGCCGCAAAAAGGTGGTTTTGCCGGAACCGTTCCTGCCGGCAATGACTACAAATTCCCCTTCTTGAATACTAAGGGTTATACCCTCTATGCCTATAGTTCCGTCTGAAAAGCGATGGCTGAGATTTGTTACTTCAATAATATTCATTAGACCCCTTAAAAGATGAACGTCCAACATCGAACATTGAACGTCGAATAATGATGTCGCTCCGCTCCTCAAATTATTTTAAAATCGAATAAAAAAATCAATGCCGAACCTTGAATGACTATTTTTCTGTTTCTTTTCAGATGTTCATCTTTTCCCATTCAACATTCGATGTTGGACGTTCGATGTTCGATGTTCATTTTTTTCAGTCCCTCCTGGGCAAAAACAACTTAGCGCTTAATCCCCTAATCCTTAATCCTCATTATTGGCCGCAATGCCTTTGCAATAGGAATCGCTGCCGCAATCTTCAGGGCATCGCCTAAGATAAAAGGATACATCCCCACAATTAGTGTTTTAGCGAGAGTCATGCCGGTTAACAGTTTAAGCCAGGAAAGGCCGCATGCATAAATGACAACTGATCCGCAACACATTGCGATTACATCAAAAGCAGCATGCCGGCCTGTTTTCTCCGTAATCAGGCCGATAATATATACAGCCGGAAGATACCCAAAAAGGTAGCCCCCGGTCGGCCCCAGCAATCGTCCTATCCCGCCTGTTCCACCCGCAAAGACTGGGAAACCGCAGGCTCCGGCCAAAAGATATACCCCAACACTTGCAAGGCCCATTCTACTTCCCAATAAAAGGCCTGCAAGAAATATAAATAAATTCTGAAGGACGATGGGAACCGGGCCTATGGGTATTGAAAGGTATGCGCCTGCAGCGGTTAAGGCTGCAAAAAGTGAAGCATATGCTGTTTTGCGAAGCTGTATGGAATGATTTGTATTCATATGTGAAAACAGTCACCGTATATAACCTTTTTAATTGATCCGTCTGCGAGTTCTAATATCAGCGTTCCGTTTTCATCCACATCTATTGCGACCCCTTCAGATATATCATGACTTGTTACTACCTTTACGCGCCGGTTAAGAGTTATTGTATATTTTTTCCATTCAGGGATTACGTTGTCAAGGTTCACATTATTAATGTAGCTTTCGAATTTATCCAGAAACTCAGAAAGGAGCTGTTTTCTTGATATTTTTTTGCCAAGAATACACCTTAATGACGTGGCAGCGGGTTCTTTGGCGGCTGGATCGTTATTCACATTTATACCAAAACCGATATTTAGAAAAGAGACCATATCCGATTCCGCCTCTATTTCAGACAGCATCCCGGAGATCTTTCTGTTATTGACCAGTATGTCGTTTGGCCACTTGACCATGGCATCAATACAAAACATTTGACGTAACAATTGAGCAAGAACAAGTGAGGCTGCAAAATTGAGCCTCAGACTTAATACAGGAGGTATCTGCGGCCTGAGCACGATGGTAAAATAAAGCCCACCTTCTGAAGAATGCCAGATCCTCTTTAAACGACCTCTGCCCTTTTTCTGGCATCCGGCTATTATAACAGTAAAATGTGAACATCCCTTCCTGGCAAACTCTCCGGCAACATCCATTGTTGATGTTACTTTGGGGAAAAAGTGGATTTTTGATTCTCTATCTGGAAATTCCCATGGGAAAAGGGCATCAATAGAGTCTATAAGCCGGTATCCCGTTGTGGTTGCAATAATATTATATCCAAGTTCCTGAAGTTTGCGGACATGTTTCCATATAGAAACTCTTGATACCCCAAGCTCAGAGCTAAGCGCCTCGCCTGAAACAATCCTTTTTTCTCTTTTGAATATTTTAAGTATCTGCCCCTTCATGTTTGGTTAACCGTTTAAGTTTGTTAGGATAACGAAATGCGGGCTATTTGTCAATAATATTTGACGGGCGCAAAATCTAATATAAATTTGAGCAAATGTAACAGTTCAGCCACCAAGACAAAGTCACAAAGGAGGGATATGATTGATTACTCAAAACCTATATCGGATTTTGGGATAAAATTTTAGGTTGACTGTTTCATTTATCTGACCTAATTACTAAAGATTCGTTGCAGCTTATTGGAGCAAAGCGTAAATCCCGTCTCGCGGGGCTGCAGTCCCGCTTTCGGGCGGGATTCGATCATAAGGAAAGCGGATAATATGCCCTTTTTAATCGCCCTTGCAGGAAAGGGAGGTACAGGAAAAACAACTTTAGCGGGTATGCTGATTAAATATTTAGTCGGCAAGGGAAAAACCCCTGTCCTTGCGATAGATGCCGATTCCAATGCTAACTTAAATGATGTGCTTGGCCTTGAAGTTGCCGACACGCTCGGTAATGCCCGCGAAGAGATGAAAAACGGCAACGTCCCCATCAGTATGAGCAAGAATGTTTTTATGTCAATGAAACTGGAACGTGCTATAGTTGAAGCAGACGGATATGACCTGTTGGTTATGGGACGGCCTGAAGGGGCGGGCTGTTATTGTGCTGCAAATAATCTTCTTGCAGGATTTATGGACCGGCTAAGCGACAATTATCCTTATATTGTCATGGATAATGAGGCTGGGATGGAACATATAAGCCGGCTTACCACAAAAAATGTTGATCTCCTTCTTGTTGTTTCCGATACATCAAGACGCGGTCTTCAGACTGCCTCAAGAATCAATGAACTCGCAAAAGATCTCAGCGTAGTGACCGGCAAAAGCTATCTTGTTCTAAACAGAGCAAATGAGGCTTTACCCGATCCGACCCGTAATATGATTAAAAATGAAGGTCTTGAGCTTGTGGGGATAATACCTGAGGATAGTGCGGTATACGAATATGACTTAAATGGACGTCCGACGATCGAACTGCCACATGATAATCGGGCCGTAAAAGCGGCATTTATGATATTTGATACAATTATCAACTAACCGCAATTTGAAGAAAAGTATATGAAAAAAACAGGTTTTTTATTTGACGAAAGATATCTGCTTCACGATACCGGTTCCTATCATCCGGAAGTGCCCGCAAGACTTCAGGCTGTTTATCGGGGAATAAAAGAGGCCGGCCTTCTTTCCAGGCTCACTTTGATTCATGCCAGCCTTTCGGATCTAAAATGGATCGAGGCTGTACATGACAAAGAATATATTAAGCGTTTTGAAATGGCTTGTGTTACAGGTAACTCGACATTCGACTGCCCCGATAACCAAATATGTCCGGCAACATATGAGACAGCGCTTCTGGCTGTCGGAGGTATCCTTAATGCAACACGTCTTGTCATGAACGCCGAAATCGACAATGTTTTCTGTGCGGTGCGACCTCCCGGGCACCACGCTGAAATCAACAAGGCAATGGGATTTTGCTATTTCAACAATGTAGCGGTTACAGCAAGGTATCTGCAAAAAGAATGGGGCATAAAAAGGATTGGCATTGTTGATTTTGATGTTCATCATGGCAACGGTACGCAGCATATATTTGAAGATGACCCAAATATCTTTTATTATTCAATTCACCAGCATCCTTCATTTGCTTATCCAGGCACAGGAAGAGAATTTGAAGAAGGGGAGGGGGCCGGATTGGGATTTACCAAGAATTCTCCGGTATTACCTGGCAAAGGAGATAAAGAGTATAAGCATCTTATAAAAAGAGACTTTTTTCCTGCCTTTGAATCATTTAAGCCTGAAGTAATCATCGTATCCTCCGGCTTTGATAGTCATGTGGATGATGACATGTCGGATATCAAGCTTTCAACTGAAGCGTTTTCATGGATAATAAAAAGCTTGGTCGAAATGGCTGATAAGTATTCAAACGGAAGGCTGATCTCCGTTCTTGAAGGGGGATACTCCCTTAAACGTCTTCCCGAGCTTGCAAAAAACCATGTTGAAATTTTATTAAATCATAAATAGATAATAAAAATTGGATTTAACTTTTAGACAAAACAAGGTGTCTTGAACAAAAGTAGTGGAGGAGAAAATGTTTGTCAGCAAATCGATGACTAGAAAGGTTGTCACAATCAACAAAGATGCTGATATTTTTGAGGCAGAAGATAAAATGGCCGAGCATCGAATACGTCATCTTCCGGTTGTAACCAAGGATTATCACCTGATCGGAATCGTTTCGGATCGTGATATTAGAAGCGCCATGCCGTCAAAGCCTTTAAGCGATTGCAACAGCAAAAAAATAAAGGATAAAATTGCAAAACTCAAAATCAAGGATATCATGACAATAGATCCTGTTGCCATTTCTCCATTACATACCATTCAAGATGCACTTGTGCTTATCCAGAAGACACGTGTTGGGGCGTTTCCTGTTATAGATGAAAAGGGAAAGCTCAGGGGTATTATCTCTGTGCGCGATCTTCTTCGCGCGTTTATCAATGTTATGGGTATGGAAGACCCCGGAACATTAATGTGCATCATTGTGGAAGAAAAGCTCGGCCAGATGAAAAAAATTGTCGACGCAATAACTGAAGAACGCATTTCTTTTGGAAGCGTTATGGTGGCAAGATACTGGGATAAAGAAAAACGGGCGGTTTTCCCGTATCTATTGACTCAAAATATAACCTCTTTAAAGAAAAAATTAAAAAAGATGGGCTATGTGGTGCTCGACCCGATGAAATGGTATATTGATCAGCTGCCGAAAAACGACTGAATCAGGCAGCATTTATGTAAAATCAAATTTTCATTAAAGTTGGTTTTGCTTAAAGGGTTTCAAAGGGAGAGTTTTGAAAAATGCTTATAAAATGCTGGGGATCGAGAGGTTCCATTCCTGTTTCAGGTAAAGAATATCTCAAGTATGGCGGTGACACCGCATGTATAGAAATCAAGGCAAAAAGTAATGATATCATAATCATTGATGCCGGAACAGGGATTCGAAGGCTTGGCAATAAATTGATGGGGGAGAAAAGCTCTACCTATAACATTATCTTTACCCATGCCCATTGGGATCATGTAATGGGACTTCCCTTTTTCAAACCTCTATATTCTAAAAGCGCCACACTGCGGATGCATAAATGTCCCTTTCACGGTAAATTCGTGGAAAACATACTTCCCAAGCTAATGTCTCCTCCTAACTTTCCTGTAAAATTCTCCAATTTAAAGGCAAATATATATTACGAGGAAGCATGCTCCAAAGAATTTAAGATCGGATCAGTATCGATAATCCCTATCCGTATCAGCCATCCCAACGGCGGCAGCGGATATAAATTCATTGAAGATAATAAAATTTTTGTTTTTCTGACAGATAATGAACTTGGTTTTGTCCATCCAGGAGGTCTTTCATATAAAGACTATCTGGAATTTTCTTCAGGTGCTCATCTGCTTATTCATGATGCCGAATACACGCCTGATGATTATGAAAACTGTATAGGATGGGGCCATTCTGAATATACTCGTGTGCTGGATTTGGCCTTTGAAGCCGGAGTAAAAAAATTAGGCCTGTTCCATTTAAACCAGGAAAGAACAGACAGGGAAATGGATGCTATTATCAAAAAATGCAAGGCCATCATAGCTAAAAAAGAACAAAGCCTTGAATGCTTTGCCGTCGGCAGCGATATGACCTTTGAGTTATAAATATTAATTAATGCTTTTTAGCTTTTTATACAGGTAGCTTTGCTTAACCCCTATTGATTCGGCTGTTTTTGCAACATTATTATCATGTTGCAAAAGTTTTTTTTGGATAAATTCTTTTTCAAAGGCCTTTTTTGCATCCTTTAACTGATTGATTATAAATAACTGCGATTTAACGTCTTCCCCAAGATTCGAATTATATGGCGCCGGTATATCGGAAACATCAATCATATCGTCTTCCGCCATAATAGCCATCCGCTCCACAAGATTCTTCAGTTCTCTGACATTTCCCGGCCATGAGTAGGCACATAAGATATCGAGCGCTTCCCTGGTTATCCCCTTTCTTTTACTGTGATTTTGTTTTGCGCTTTCATCTAAAAAAGTTTCAACAAGAAGCGGAATATCCTCGCAACGATTCCTCAGGCTTGGGACTTCGATAGGTATTACATTCAACCGAAAATAAAGATCCTCTCTAAAGCTTCCCTTTTCAATCTCCCTTTCAAGATCTTTGTTGCTGGCAGCAATTACCCTGACATTGACACTTAATGTTCTGCTTCCTCCGACACGCTGGAATTTTTGTTCTTGCAACACGCGAAGAATTTTGGCCTGAGTCCTTAAACTCATATCCCCTACTTCATCAAGGAAAATCGTTCCATTGTTTGCCAGCTCAAATTTGCCTCTTTTCTTGCCGGTTGCTTCCGTAAATACCCCTTTCTCATGGCCAAACAGCTCGCTTTCAATCAGTTCTTCCGGAATTGCCGCGCAACTAACATCAACAAAGGGTTGATCCGCCCTTGGGCTTAACTGGTGAATTGTACGCGCAACAAGCTCCTTGCCTGTGCCGTTTTCTCCTGTGATAAGGATCCATGCATCTGTCGGGGCTGCAATCGCTATCTGCTTTTTCAGAGCCACGGTTGGATAGCTGTCTCCGTTTATCGAGTGTTTTTCTATTGTCTTTTTCCGAAGATATCTGTTTTCCTCTTCAAGCCTCCTGAAGTTTAGCGCATTATTAATCGCAACAATTACCTTGTCAATCGAAAGCGGTTTTTCAATTAAATCAAACGCTCCAAGCTTTGTGGCCTTAACAGCGGTCTCTATTGTCCCGTGCCCCGATATTATTATTACCTGGATAAAGGCGTTATTTTTTTTTATCTCCTTTAATGTCTCAATTCCGTCGATACCAGGCATCCATATATCAAGCAAAACAAGATCCGGTGACTCGCTATCTATAATTTTTAAGGCTTCATAACCATTGGTGGCCGTTAAGACCTCAAAACCTTCATCATAAAGCAGGCCGCTTAAAGACTGGAGTATGGATGGTTCGTCGTCAACAATCAGAACAGATGGAAACATGTGATCTCCCTATTTTCGGCCTCTATAGCCGCTATAGTTCTAAAAATAATTCATGGGGTTCGCTTTGCTTAATTGCGAATTGAGGAATTCAGGAATTCGCTTCGCTTAATTGCGAATTGAGGAATTCAGGAATTTAGGAATTAAAGGTATTCTGTTGATTTCAATCCCTCAATCCCTCAATCCCTTAATCCCTTAATCCCTCAATTCCTCAATTCCTCAATTCCTTAATTCCTCAATTCCTCAATCCCTACACAGGCAGCTCTATTACAAATTTGGCTCCCTGAGGCTGGTTATCATGCACCTGTATCATGCCGTTATGATCGGCAACAATCGTGCTGACAATTGTCAGGCCTAATCCCATGCCCGTCTTTTTTGTTGAAAAATAGGGCTCAAAAAGATGTGTCTTATCTTCATCAGAAATGCCTGGGCCATTATCGGCAACCTCTATCCGAACAATGTGTAAGATAGGATCACTGGTTAATGTAATTGAAATTTTGCCATTTGTCTTAATCGAAGCAATGGCATTGTCAACAAGATTAATCATAGCCTGCTTAATCTGCCTGCGATCAATATTTAAAGGCGGAATATCCTCTGTCATGCTGATTTTGAAATCTATATCTTGATGCCCTTCTTTGTATAGCGCCACGGTTTCTTCAATAATGGGCGGCAGATCGCAAAGTTCGGGATTTGCCGCTGGAAATCTTGCAAACGCGGAAAACTCATTTACCAGGTTCCGAATCAAATCCACATGATCAATTATCATTTGAATACATTCCTCAAAAACCGGTTCATTTATCTGTTTTGAATATCTTCTTTTTAGACGCTGAGCCGAAAGAGAGACCGGGGTTAAAGGGTTTTTGACTTCATGGGCAATCCTGCGCGCGACTTCACGCCATGCCGCAATGCGCTGGGCCTTTTCCAGTTCCGTAAGGTCATCAAAGACCATTACTATGCCCATATGGTTTCCCGCGTCGTCTTTAAGCGCATTAACATGCATCATAAAACTACGCTGCCTTCCTTGTATTGTTAATCTAAGCGGAAGGGTAACATCATCCTCCCGGGAGCTGGTCAGATTATCAATTATTTCTTCTGCGAGATTCAGGTGTTGCCCTTTAAGCAGATTTTTATAGTTTTTATTCAGCATATCCTTTGGGATAAGATTGAGCATCTTTTCAGCGGACTTGTTTATGGTTGACACAAGCCCGCTTGGGTCAAGAGTTATTACGCCGGCAGAAACATTCTTCAATACTATTTCCATATGCTGCCGTCTTTTTTCTATCTCAACATTTTGTTTGCGAAGCATACCTGCGGAAAGCTCTAATTGTTCCCTGCTAATACGTAAATCTTTTGTCATCTTATTAAATGAATCAACAAGAGTGCCGATTTCAGCATCAGCCACAGGGCCGATGCTGAATCCCAAATCTCCTTCCGCAACCCTTCGTGTCCCCTCGGCAAGCTCCATGATCGGTATTGTAATAGATTTTGCCAGGTAAAACCCAAACCATATCGCGCAAAAAACAACAAGCAGTGCCACGATTGAAAGGGTTATATAATAGGTTGTCTGGATCGGTTTCTTAAGAAGTATTATCTGTTGATATTCCTCAAAACCTCTTGATATGGATGCCATATTTTCAGAAAGATCAGGAGGAATCAATACCGACAATACAACAAAGCCTTTGGCATCTGTGTAATTTGTGCCAAAAGGAATAGTTCCAATCGTTCTTATTAGCTCCCCTTCCGGAATTTTTTCAAAAACCGACCTTACCCCTTTTGGCTCTATATCCTTTTGAAAATCATCAGTAGAAACAACGCGAAAAGGCTTATCTTCCAGTTCCATGGCAAGAGCAAATGTAAGACGGTTTGCATTCACGCTATAAATTTCAACAGCATCAATATTAAATGCCCGCTGAACAACCTGAACATAGTGGGAAAGGGCTTTCCTTTTTTTTTCAGCCAGAAGTTTTTTGGTGTTTATCTGGTAGGCAATTCTTTCCAGATAAAACCGGTTATTTTCTTCTGCACGATTATACAAACGCCTTCCTACAAGCAATGAGTTTTCAAGAGCCTGCTCTACAGGAACATTAAACCAAAATTCAATGCTGGTTGTAATAAAGCTGATTGAAAAGAAAAAAAGCACAATCGTAGGCAAAAGAGTAAGCGCAATAAAGGCGACCACAAGTCTCGTGCGAAGTTTTGCCCCCATCACCTTGCGCTTTCTATCATAGAGCAACTTTACCAGATTTCTAAACACAAGAAATATCAACAAGATAAGCAGCAGTAAATTGATGTTGATTAATATGAACATCAATATTGTGTTGGAAATCGGAATCTCTGCCCCAAAATGTATTACCTTGTGCTCAGCAAAGGTCATGAGGGCAATGGCAAAGATAACTATGACAATCAGAATGCCTTCACGTTTCCGCCTTTTGCGTTCCTCTTCTAAGACATGAGATTTTGGACTTTTGAATATATTATTGCTCATAATAGGTGCGGAAAGATTCCGGCTTTCAGTAGATAAAATCTATTGTGTACCAGTCTGTTTCAACGTCCCATAAAGAAACAAAAAACAGGATATAATGCAGATAAAAGGGAAGGGTTAATTTGCCGAGCTCTGCCTTGGCTCTTATTTGATACTGGCTGCCTTTTTGCAGACTGCCAAGCGAAATAATTTTTAAGCTGTCAATTTCGCTCATCAGCTTTTTGGCCTCTTCAAAAGATTGTGTAACAGACAGCTTATCCTTTTCCCATGACCGTGTAACAACAAATTCCTTCTTCAGGCTGTTGTATTTAATCGTATGGGTTATCTTTATATCAGCCATCTTACTATCAAACCACATATTACGGGCTTGGTACAGGGTAATATAGAAGGAAAAGGTTGCCGGCACCCCTTTTAGAACAGCTTTTTTTATCTTATCATTAAAAGCCCCTTCCACATTGAGAAAAACTAAAAGATCATCGCGTGTGTTTGTGACAATTATATCGGTCAGCCTTGCCTCATGTGCAAAGGCTGCATTTTGCATGACCAGCAACACGCAAAGAAATATGATACTAATTTTGCGACAATTCAATGACAACATAATATATAAATGGCAACTTAAAAATCAGGATGATAATTGGAGAAGAAGGTTTTTTTATTTAATAACGGATACCTTCTTAAATGGCAAGTGATTTCAGGAAACAGGAGTCTTGTGCCTCATTTGGGCATTTCGACAATATTCTGCATTATCCTGGTTTCCCATGATTCTTTTTGTGCAAAGAATTTTTTAAGGAATGCGTGATTAAAAAAATGGCCTGATTTGCTCACCTTAACATGGCCTAAAACCGGCATGCCGAGAAGGGCAAAATCGCCTATGCAGTCAAGAAGTTTATGCCGCACGAACTCATCCTTATAGCGCAAACCATTCTTTGAGAGTATGTTTTCCCTATCTATTACAACAACGTTATCCAGCGAACCGCCGCGGGCAAGCCCAAAACGTTTCATGTCTTCATATTCATGCAAGAAACCAAAAGTTCTGGCCCTGCATATTTCGCGCTCAAATACTTCGTCGGAAAGTTCTATGGTATAAGATTGTTTTTTAACCAGAGGATGATCATAATCTATATCGCAGGTTATTTTAAATGAAGATTCAGGATATATGCCGACAAATTTCCCGTTTTCTTTCAACTCAATCGGCTTTTTTACCACAAAAAAACAGCGCTGACCGTCTTGCTCCTTTATGCCTGCTGCCATTATTGATGAGGTAAATACTTCGGCGCTGCCGTCCATTATCGGCATCTCGTAGCCGTCAATTTCAACCAGGGCATTATCAATTGATAGACCTGCAAAAGTTGCCATAAGATGCTCTATAGTTGAAACGATAAATCCATCATATCCTATTACGGTCGCAAGGCTTGTATCCACGACCATATTAAAATGTGCGGATATGCTCGGGCTATCTGGAAGGTCTATTCTTTTGAATTTGATGCCATGATTTGTTGGCGCGGGTTTGATTGTCAGATTAACCTTTTTGCCTGAATGAATGCCTACGCCGGAGCAGTTGATTGGTTTGGCGACAGTTCTTTGCTTGAAATGCATATAATTCAGACCTCGTTAAAATATATTTTTATATAGATTCCAAACCCTTTATTCACAATGAATTGGATAAAAATTGGACACTTTGTCGGTCTGGGTTTTAAGGTTCAGGGTTAATCGCGTTGCGATTTTTTTCTATGCCATTGATTTCACCAGGCAAGCATCATGAGTCTGTCAACCTTTGAACCTCTGAACCTCTGATTACATACTTATCAAATAAACACAATATCAAATTATTTGATATCCGCATGATAAGCCTGAAGAGATTTTACCTTTGATTTTCCTGTTCTTCGCGCGGCAATTCCCTTGGCGGCTGCCAGCGCTGCAGCCGTAGTGGTAATATTTAAAATCTTATACTCGATCGCCGCTTTCCGGATATAGGAATCGTCATCCTTGCTTTCCTTTCCACTGGGCGTGTTGATAATCAGTTGGATTTCTCCATTTTTGACAGCATCCACAATGTGCGGCCTGCCATATCCCAGTTTGCGGATAGTTTCTGATTCAATGCCATGTTCTTGCAGAAAGTTATGTGTTCCATTTGTGGCCAGGATCTTAAACCCTAAATCGCTGAATAATCTGGTCGGTTCCAGAGCGCTCGGCTTATCTTTGTCAGCAACGGTAATAAGAACAGTTCCCTCAATCGGCAGTAATATTTGAGTTGCTTTCTGGGCTTTAAAAAAAGCAAGACCAAATGAATCCGCCAGCCCCAAAACTTCTCCGGTAGACCGCATTTCCGGCCCCAGAAGGGGATCGACTTCAGGAAACATTTTAAATGGGAGCACAGCCTCCTTAACGCCGAAATAGGGAATATGTTTTGGTTTCAGGTTGAGATCAGAGATTTTTTTGCCCATAACCACCTGGGTGGCAAGCCGCGCCATAGAGATGTTGCAAACTTTGGAAACAATCGGCACGGTGCGTGAGGCCCTGGGATTGGCCTCCAGAATATAAACAGTGTCATTTGCGATAGCATACTGGATATTCATAAGCCCGACCACATTGAGCTCGATGGCAATCTTTTTTGTGTATTCGTATATGGTTTCCAGGTGTTTCAAAGGGATGCTCACCGGAGGAATTACACACGCGGAATCGCCGGAATGCACACCTGCCAGTTCAATATGCTCCATAACCGTGGGAACAAAGGCATCGGTTCCGTCGGCAATCGCATCTGCTTCAGCTTCAATGGCATTTTCCAGGAATTTGTCGATCAGTATTGGGCGCTTTGGTGAAACATCTACGGCTGCCGACACATAATGTATAAGCATTTCTTCGTCATGGACAACTTCCATGGCGCGTCCGCCAAGAACGTAAGAGGGACGAACCATTAATGGACATCCAATTCTTTCGGCTATTTCGAGGGCCTTTTCCAGGGTGCTGGCCATGCCGGATTCGGGTTGGGGAATCTCCAGCTTGCGCATAACCTTACGGAACCGGTCCCGATCCTCTGCCAGATCTATTGTTTCAGGAGAAGTCCCTAAAATTTTGACTCCTGCTTTTTCCAGGTCATTAGCGATATTCAGGGGCGTTTGCCCCCCGAACTGGATAATAACCCCTTCTGGTTTTTCCTTTTCATAAATACTTAAAACATCTTCAAGGGTAAGCGGTTCAAAATAAAGCTTGTCCGAAGTATCGTAATCAGTAGAGACAGTCTCAGGATTGCAATTAACCATTATCGATTCATATCCTGCATCACGGATGGTAAATGCAGCATGCACGCAGCAGTAGTCAAACTCAATTCCCTGCCCTATACGATTGGGGCCTCCGCCAAGCACCATGATTTTTTTGTGATCGCTTACCTTGATTTTATCCGGCGCATTATAGGTGGAATAGTAATAGGCGGCGTTTTCAACGCCGCTGACCGGCACAGGTTCCCATGCTTCGACAATCCCAAGTGAAATACGCTTTCCCCTGATATCCTTTTCTGAAATCCCGAGAAGAATGGAAAGATACCTGTCTGCAAATCCATCCTTTTTCGCGCGGACAAGCAGACCATCCGGAATCGTCTTCCCGTTGTATGTTAGAATCTCTTCTTCAAGATCCACAAGTTCCTTCATCTGTTTAATAAACCAGGGTTTAATATGGGTAAGCTCATAAAGATCCTGGATGTCGGCTCCCTTGCGCAAAGCCTCGTACATAATAAACTGGCGTTCGCTTGTGGGGATAACCAGCATATTCATTAATTCAGTTAGAGACTTTTCGTTGAAGTCCTTGGCAAAACCGAGACCGTAACGATTTATCTCAAGGGATCGGATTGCTTTTTGAAACGCCTCCTTGTAGTTTTTCCCGATGCTCATGGCTTCGCCAACAGCGCGCATCTGGGTTCCAAGCTTATCCTCAACACCCTCGAATTTTTCAAAAGCCCATCTGGCGAATTTCACTACCACATAATCGCCGGAAGGGATATATTTCTCAAGGGTGCCATCACGCCAGTAGGGGATTTCATCCAGGGTCAAACCTCCGGCCAGCATGGCGGAAATAAAGGCAATCGGAAAACCGGTTGCCTTGGATGCCAGTGCGGACGACCTGGAAGTTCTCGGATTAATCTCGATAACAACAACCCTGTCTGTCCTGGGATCATATGCGAATTGAATATTTGTGCCGCCGATAACTTCAATCGCTTCGACAATATCATAAGAATGTTTTTCAAGACGCTTTTGCAGCTTGGAATCAATGGTCATCATCGGCGCAGTGCAAAATGAATCGCCGGTGTGAACACCCATGGCATCGACATTTTCGATAAAGCAAACAGTAACCATCTGATTTTTGGCGTCCCGCACGACCTCTAATTCAAGCTCTTCCCATCCCAGGACTGATTCTTCAACCAGAACCTGATTTACAATGCTTTCAGATAAACCCCGCGCAGCAATAATGCGAAGCTCTTCAACATTATACACCAGACCGCCGCCGGTGCCGCCCATTGTATAGGCCGGACGAATCACAACAGGGTAACCCAGTTCAGCGGCGACTTTTTCAGCATCTTCAACGTTGTTTACCGTTTGGCTCTCCGGCATTTCAATGCCGAGCCGCTCCATGGTTTCTTTGAAGGCCGTGCGATCTTCTCCCCGCTTAATAGCATCGACAGTTACACCGATGACCTTTACATTGTATTCATCCAGAACGCCTGCCTGCGCCAGTTCAGATGATAAATTCAGGGCGGATTGACCCCCTAAATTCGGCAGCAGGGCATCCGGCCGTTCCTCTTTGATAATCTCTGTTAATACTTTAAGGTTAAGGGGTTCGATATATGTAACATCAGCCGTTCCCGGGTCAGTCATGATTGTTGCAGGATTAGAGTTCACCAGAACGATTTCATAACCAAGAGAACGCAGAGCTTTGCAGGCCTGAGTGCCGGAATAATCGAATTCACATGCCTGGCCAATGATGATAGGGCCTGAACCGATGATAAGCACCTTTTTTATGTCGTCCCGTTTTGGCATCAAAACTCCTTTTTATGAAAATTTATTTAAAATAACTGGATCCATCCCAGCAATGGGTGCATAATTTATTTTTTGGCAGACCAACGGCATTCACAAGGTCTTCCAGTTTTTGAAATTGTAATGAGGTAAGCTTTAATCCTTTTCTTATTGTGTCTATCATTGCCATGTTTCGTTCTGATCCAGCCAAAGCATATTCATTCAGAAACTTATCATCACTTCCTTCAAGTTCTTTAATCGCTTTTCGGCCGGCAAGATTAAGTGTCGATCGCGATATTGAAAAGTTGAGGAAATCACAGGGATAAATTAAAGTCGGGCAGGCCGGGCGCATGTGAACCTCCAGCGCGCCGTAATCAAATAACATTTGAACATTATCCTGCAACTGAGTGCCCCTTACAATTGAATCTTCACAAAAAAGAATTTTTTTACCCTTTATCATAGATTTAACGGGAATCAGCTTCATTTTTGCGACAATATCTCTTCTGTGTTGATTTTGCGGCATAAAGCTTCTGGGCCAGGTCGGTGTGTATTTAACAAATGGGCGTTTATACGGGATTTTTCTTCCATTTGCATAGCCAATTGCGTGAGCGATTCCCGAGTCCGGCACCCCTGCGGCAAAATCTACTTTTGTTTTGTCATTTTTTGCAAGGGAGTATCCACACCTGTATCTGACCGACTCTACGTTGATTCCCTCGTAATCAGAGGCCGGATAACCGTAATAAACCCACAGGAAAGTGCATACTTGCATCTTGTTGTTGGGCTTTTTTTTCTGCTCACATCCATCCGGCGTCAGGAAAACAATTTCGCCCGGCCCAAGATGTTTCTCAATATCATATCCAAGGTTGGGAAATGCGCATGTTTCTGAGGATGCTGCATAGGCGCCTTCTTTCTTTCCAATAGCAACAGGCGTTCTCCCTAACTTGTCCCTTGCGGCAAAAATCCCGTTTTCCGTAAGCAAAAGCATTGAACATGAGCCTTGAATGAGTTTCTGGGCATTTTCAATTCCCTCTTCAAAGGATCCTTTTTCACAAATTAACATTGCCGCCAGTTCCGTCGGGTTTGTCATACCGCCGCTGGTCTCGGAAAAATGCATTTTTTTTGCAAATTCTTTTCTGACCAGCTCCTCAATATTATTTATTCTGCCAACCGTAACAATTGCGAATGTTCCCAAATGGGAACCAATAATAAGCGGCTGGGAATCGTAGTCACTGATAACTCCGATACCCTTGTCTCCCTTTAATGCCGGAAGATCAGACTCAAACTTGGACCGGAAATAGTCATTTTCAATGTTATGGATAGACCTTGTAAATCCTTTAGAATTTTTAACAGCCATGCCACCTCGTTTTGTGCCGAGATGAGAATGATAATCGGTTCCGTAAAACAGATCATTGACACAATCTTCTTTTGAAACACTTCCAAATAAACCACCCATGACAGATAACTCCTCTTTCTACATGTTCAGATCGCAGCTTTGTTTAATCAGACCCGGTAAATCCCAAAAAAGGATTTTTGTATCAATTTAGCCCATTGAAACAAATCAATTTCAAACGAGCTTCAGGTATGATTAAATTTTATATTGGAAACTGTTTGAGTAGATTATGGATCGTTATGAAAGAACCATAAGCAATTTGATTTAAGAATGAAACATTTTCTTGAAACAAAAACCTTTATTAATAGCTCTGGCAGGTTCTTTCGTTACGAGCCGTTATCTACGAGTTTTTCCAGTATAAAATTTAATTATAGCTAAAGCGGTAGTATTTTCAAAAAATTAAAATATTACGAATTTTTTACTTAAAGCATAGATAACACTTTTGTGTCAATTTTTCTGTATTGCACATCAAACATTAAAGCGAAAGTTAATTATATCCCCATCCTGCACCTCGTAGGTTTTGCTCTCAAGTCTTACTTTCCCACTTTTTCTTGCTTCATGATATGTGCCGGCATTTATCAAATCCTCATACGAAACCACCTCTGCGCGTATGAATCCTTTTTTTATGTCTGTATGGATAACGCCTGCGGCATCAAGGGCAAAAGTTGCTTTCTTTATTGTCCATGCTCTTACCTCATCTTCACCAACTGTAAAAAAGGATATAAGGCCCTGGAGTTCGTATGACTGGCTGATCACCCTGTCCATGGCAGATGCCGTGATGTTAAATTCTGAAAGAAAATCTTCTGCCTCTTCGTCAGACATCTGGGCAAGCTCCTGTTCTAATTTGCCCCTTATTATCATGCAACTCTCCTTAAAGCTTATATCTTTCAGATCAGGCAGGCTGTCATCATCGTCTTCGTTATTAAAGAGAACAAGCATGGGTTTGGCTGAAACAAAGGCAAATCCTTTAAGAGCAGGCGCAAAAGCAAAATCCGGATTTTTTCTAAGAGGGATTTCATTCTCGAGATTTTTTCGGCATTCAGTTAAAAGAGCAAGCTCCTCCTGGTCGATTTTTCTGTGCCTCTGTTTTTCTAATTCAATCCGTTCAAGACGCTTTTCCACAACAACAAGATCGGCAAGAATCATTTCCTGCTCGAAATTGAAAAAATCGTTATATAGATCAGGGTGTTCAAAACCGTATCCGCCGAAATTCCGCACCACATGTATCAAAGCATCACAATCTCTTACTTCATTCCAGATATTATAATCTTTTGCCGGTTCTTTGCCGTGTCCTTGAAAGCCTGGCAAAAAGTATGCAATCTGGGCATAAATAGTCTTTTTGGGTTTATACATATCGCTTAATATGTCGACCCGTTTATCAGGCACCTTGATTGTGCCTATATGGGTTCCCCTTTTATTCCCCATTATATTGTGGGTTAATGATTCAAATATAGTTGTTTTCCCTGATCCGGGAAAACCGATAATCCCTATTTTCATTATTTAATCCTTATGCAGGTGATTGGTATTGTCGTATTTAACCGATGATCTCTACTATACTTGAGGCGGGAACAAGGCGTACCTTTTTTTGAAGTTCAGGGAGTTCTTCAAGAAAAACCTTATATGTTACTTCATGCGGATGCGCAATCCCTATGGCTGTGCCATGAATTTCGGCAATGCGAAGCAATTCTTTTATTTGCCGGCGAATAAAGTCAGGCTCCTGCACATGATCAAGAAAAACATCCCGTTGAGCAAAAGGAATCTGAAGCAGACGAGCCGACGGTTTGCAAAGGCTTTCAGACGTTGTGAGACTATCAATAAAAAAAAGTCCCCTTTTTTTCAGCACGGAAAAGATTTGATACATTTGGGTGGATTCGGTTGTCATTTTTGAACCCATATGGTTGTTGACCCCTTTAATTAAAGGAACGGCATCAAGGTTTTTATTGAGCTGATCGATAAGTTCATCAGGAGACATAGATGTAAGCAAAGCGTCAGATCCCGGGTCAACTTCAGGATATTCATTAGGCTCCATTGGCAGATGAAGCATAATTTCAAACCCTTTTGCATGGGCTTTCCTGATAATTCTTTGCTGGAAAGGGCTGTGCGGAAACACGGAAAAGGTAAGCACGGCATCAAGGGTTAAAAATTTTTCAGCAACCCTTCGTTCATATCCAATATCATCTATAATAATTGCCACTTTTGGCAAAGCTTTTGGCACAGGCTTTGGTTTATAATCCGGTTTGCGTAACACCTTGTCCTCTTTGGGATATATTTCAAAGACAGGTATTTTAAAGGTCTGCTTTTTTTTGGCCGGCTGCGCAGGTTGCGTTCGCAACAATAAGTGATGCGCCAGAAACCCGGCGACAACTACTAACAACACCAACAAAGACAGCCCTGCAATTGCCTTTTTTAAATACGTTTTTTTAGCTTTATCCTTGCTGGAAAAAATTTTTTTTTGTTTTGTTTTCTTTCTTTTTATAGTCATTTAACCACTTAAAATGTCATAACTTCTAAGGATATCAAGAGCGCGCATAACCTGATTGTCTTCAAGCAGTCCTTCAAGCGTAAGGGATTCATGCATGGATTTTACCTTAGGATGCCTGTGTTTGTTCCTGGTATCCTCTTTTTCACCGGCATCTTTTTTTGCATCCGGCTCTGCTTCAAGATGATTTTTTAAATCCTTTTCCTTCATCAGCCCCTCATCAGCCTCTTCCCTGTCTATAACTCTTTGTTTTACCTGTATATCAGGTATAATGCCCTGGGCCTGAATAGATCTTCCGCTCGGGGTATAATATCTGGCGATTGTAAATTTAAGCCCATATCCGTCCCTTAAAGCTTCTACTGTTTGAACAGATCCTTTGCCGAAAGAGGTAGTCCCGATGATAATGGCTTTTTTATGATCCTGAAGCGCGCCGGCCACAATTTCGGATGCACTGGCGCTTCCTCCGTTAATCAGCACAACAATAGGATAGTCCCGTTTTACCTCGTTTGGATGAGCTCTGAAAATTTTTGTATGTTCTTTCAGCCGTCCTTTGATGGATACGATTTTACCCTTTTCAAGAAACAGATCTGTTACCAAAATTGACTGGTTAAGAAGTCCGCCTGGATTGTCTCGAAGATCAAGAACAAGCCCTTTTAAGGGGACATCACCGGATTCAAGCTTTTCTAAAGTCTGTTTAAGGTCGTTAGTTGTGTTATCCTGGAAATTGGTAATCCAGATGTATCCGTATCCGGGCTGCAAAACAAGCGATTTTACGCTTATAATTGAAATTATATCACGAACCAGCTTGAACTCTATCGGTTTTAATACTCCCTTCCTTATTATTGTTATAACTACCGGCTCTCCTTTCGGACCTCTCATCTTCTTAACAGCTTCCCACAGCATCATATCCTCGGTTAACTCCCCATCTACCTTGATAATCTTATCTCCAGCCTTTATTCCGGCCTTGTAAGCAGGGGTTCCTTCAATGGGGGATATTACAGTAATAACACCTTGTTGCATGGTTATAACTATGCCGATGCCACCGAATTCACCATGGGTGCCGATCTGCAATTCTTCAAAGGCTTCAGGCGGGAGCAATGCAGAATGAGGGTCAAGGCTGCTTACTAGTCCCTGAACAGCCTTTTGAATTAATTCTTTTGTGTCAACCTCATCAACATAGTTTTTTTCAACCAGCTCGATGACATCGGAAAACAGTTTAAGCCCTTTGTATGTCTCATCGCTGCTCGCTGAAAGATCGTGGTGAAATCCGGTCCCGATCGACCAGAATATTAAGGCGATTATGATCACGAACCAAAGTTTAATGTTTTGTTTTTTCTTTATTGTCATATAATTGCTCCTTAACTTTTACGACGCCATCAACTTTTAAGCCACTCAAGCGGGTTAACCGGTTTTCCGTGATGGCGAAGCTCAAAATAGAGTTTCGGGCCGATCATTGAACCTGTATCGCCAACCGTGGCAATAACTTCACCCGCCTCAACATAATCACCCTTTGCCTTAAAGAGCTCTTCAGCATGTGCATAGACCGTGCAGAAATGATCTCCATGATCTATGATAATCATGTTCCCATAACCTTTAAACCATCTGGAGTAAAGTATCTGTCCATCATATACCGAATATACGGGTTCGCCTCTGTCGGCTTTAATATCAATACCTGTTTTGAAATTTACTGTTTTGCTTTGGCTGTTTGTATGTCGGCCAAAAAAACATATTATTTTACCCTTTACAGGCATTTTAAGCAACCCCTTAAAGGAGCTAAAAGCTCCATGTGATATGTTTTTAACCTTGTTAGGCATCTGGCTCAAGGATTGGCCCAAGGATTGAATTATCCGATCCAGAGCGGCTGCCGTCTGTTTTAATGCTTCAATGGCAGCTAATCCAAGCCTTTTTTTGCTTTGTATATCAACAAGAAGTTTCGAGCGTTTTTCATTTTCATTAGACATTATGTCAATTCGTTTGTTTAAGTCTGTTTCAAGCAAAATCTTTTTTGTTTTTTGAGTATTCATTTTGTCTAACAGCCGTTGTAACCTATCCTTGTTTTTTACAAGTTTTCCCCAGATCTTTTCGTCATGAGCAAGAATATGTTCCATGGTGATTTTACGTTGAAAAAAATCGTTGATCGATTCAGCAGAGGCAAGAATGTTCATTTTACCAATCAGGTTTAGTTTATAGACGGCGATCAAGCGATTGGATGCATAATCTTCGCTTGTTTTAATCCTTTTTCGGAGGTCATTGAATGCATGAGTTGCTTCCTGAATGTCTGTTTCAAGTGAGGCGAGTTCGGACCTCAAGACTGAAACACGCTTTCTGGCAATGTTTAGAGCAAGGTCTGCCTTATTTAAACTGTCAATAATAGCAACCTCCTTTTCGGCAAAGGTCTGAACTTCGGCTCCTTGTTTTTCCAGTTTGCGGCTGATATCTTTTGTCTTTTGTCTGGCTGTTTTGATTTTAGCTTCAACATCGCTCAGGTTTTCGACTGCTTTGTCGTAAACAATCCGAATATAACTCTTCCGATATCTAACATAACCGATCTGACCATCATGCCGGATTTTAAGCCACTTATTGCGGCGCGCTAAAATTGTAACCTTTGCCCCTTTTTTGAGTATCTTTATTGGAGGCTTATTGGTTCCCGGTTCCGGTCGTACATTAAGCCTTGACGCGGTTACAATCCCTGTTTCATTTGATTGAAAACCGACAGCCACAGCAGAATGTAAAAGCACAACAATACCGGCTGCAATAAAAATTATAAAACCAAGCGATATAAAATGAGAATTTTTCACGCAGCCTATTCTTTTAAAAATTGTCTCAGAGAAATAAAACACCCTAACCATCCAACAAGCATGCTGCACAATATTATTGTGCTGGACTGCCTGAGCGAAAGAAACCTGACGTGTAACAAATCGGAAGATAGGCCCTGTTCAACATTGGTTGATATATATATATAAACGGCAAATAATGCAGCAAGCCCGATGATTCCTCCAAGTGCACTCTGGATAATGGCTTCAATGTAAAAAGGGGTCTTGATAAATCGGTCGGTAGCTCCAACCAGACGCATTATTTCAATCTCTTCACGCCTTGAATAGATTACAAGTCTGATAGTGTTGGCTACGATAAAGACAGCGGCTATGAAGAAAATACCGCTCATAGCATACCCTGTTAATCTGAACAGATCAAAGAGCTTAACAAATCGTCCGATCCATCTACGGCCATATTCAACATCATCTATTTCAGGAAGTGATTCAATCTGAACCGCCAGATTTTCAATCCTTTCACTGTTTGGAAACTGCCCTGTAAGACGGATTTCAAAGGCATCGGGAAGTGGGTTCTCCTTGAGTCCATCAAGAAGGGAAGATTGCCGTTTCATCTGCTCTCTAAGTCGCTTCATAGCTTCCTCTTTTGATATGAACCTGGCCTCGGCGACCCCATAGAGCCCCTGAATTCTGTTTTTTATATCAACAAGGTTTGGTTGAAGCTCCCCGCTGCTTGCGGCAGGGAATCTTCGACCGTAAGGAAGTTTGCTATTTTTGGATTCGCTTGCTAACCCCGCCGCAAGCAGCGGGGAATGCGCTCGCTTTTGCGGTTCAACTATATCCGGTTTGAGGTATGCTATTATTCTTATTCCCTTTTTCCAGGAACTCATATAGTCGTTTGCATTGAGAAAAAAAAGAACAATAGTACTGACTATAAGTATTGACAGAAATATTGTAATAATTGTGACTGCATTCAGAAATTTGTTGGTTCGGATATCCTGAATGGCCCTTTTAAAAAAGAGAATCATAAACGTCTCGGAAATTCTACAACTTAATGAAATTAAAGAGTTTTTTTCATTATTCCAATTGTGAGCAAAGCGAAATAAGTCCTATTCTTCATTTAATTTGACGTCCCTCTTTAAGATGGATTGCCCTGCAACCTGTTTTGCGTATCAATTCCTGGTCGTGGGTTGCAACAAGGAGTGTGCCTCCTCGCGCGTGGAACCCTTTAAGAAGATCAAAAACAGTGCCGGCCGATTCTGGGTCAAGGCTGCCGGTTGGTTCATCGGCTAAGATTATCTTAGGCATCCCTACAACCGCTCTGGCCACTGCGATTCTTTGCTGTTCTCCGCCTGACAGGCTTTGAGGCAGGGCATTAAACCTCTTTTCCATTCCTACCATTCTCAGCACGCTGTTTACTTTTTTCTGGACAAACCGCCTTTTTTTACCCATTGCCTCAAGCACTAAAGCAACATTATCAAATACGGTTTTCGTGGGTATCAGTTTGTAATCCTGGAATATTATCCCTAACTTTCGCCTTAAAAGCGGAATCCGTTTGCGCGAAATTCTGGAAAGATTCATTCCGTCGATTAATATCTGCCCCTCTGATACAGGTTCTCCAAGATAAAGGAGCTTCAGCAGAGTGGATTTGCCTGCCCCGCTGGGACCGGTGATAAAAAGGAATTCATTTTTGGATACATCGAGGTTTATATTGATTAAAGCCTTTTTTGAGCCGTAATTCTTGTGGACATGGAACATTCGAATTATTGCACTTTTGTCGTTTTTGTCGATCATTCTAAGCCAGTCTCAACCTCTTCCGCCCGGCCCATTGCCCAATACAGATAGGCTTTTGATATTTTGAAATCATATAACGCATTGTAATAATTAGTCATAGTCCTGGAAAGAAGTGTTTGTGCATCCAGAACATCTGTTGAAGTGTCCATCTGTTCTTTATAGCGTTCTTCGCTGATTCTGAAGTTTTCTTTGGCCTGTTCAATGGCTTTTTTTACAGCCATAATATTTTGTTCGGATTCTTTGGTGTTAAGATGTGCCTGTTTTACTTCGAGATGAATATTGTCAATGATCTCGGCAAGTTGATATCGAGCCTGTGCAAAAGCGCTTAGTTTTTCCTTTACGCCGTATCTGGTTTTGCCCCATTCCCAGAAATTCCATGAAGCTGTGGCTGTTATATCCCAACTATCAGGATCACTTATCCCATCTCCACCATCAGCATCAAAATCGGTCCCAACTTTATAATAATTACCTTCCAATGTTATTGATGGATAATAGTCTGTTTTCCCAAGCTTTAACTCTTTTTGTGCAATTTCAACCTGCAGTTCGGCCGCTTTTATTTCCAGACGGTTTTTTTCAGCCATATTAAAGCAAAAATCGATTTTCTTTTCAAAAAAACAATAATCAATAATATCCTTGAGTTCGACAGGGGCATTAATTTGCCTGCGCAACAAAATATTAAAATTCGATTTTGCTGTTTCCAGGTTGTTTTGAGCAACGATAAGATCCTGCCTGGCATTGGCCAGTTCAACCTGAGCTTTCAACAAATCGTTTAACGGGGTCATCCCGACCTCATAGAAATTTTTTGCCACATCCTTGTGAGCTGAAATCTGCGCAACCGCTTCTCTTGCAATTGCCGCCAGCTTTTGCGCCTTTAATAGAGTAAAATATACTTTATTTGCTTCAAAAACAACCGCCTGGCGGGCAGTCTTTTCATTAAGCCGCGCAAGGTCAAGATCAAGGGCCGCAATCTTATATTTGTTAATAAGGGAAAACCCTGTAAATACAGGCTGGGTGAATGTGCCTGTAAGGGTATACTTGTTTTTTGGAACCGCCGTGCCATGGACCGCCGTGGTTCGCTCTTCATAGTTACGCTTGTATTTATAGGTTGCGCCCAGGGTTGGAAGAAAATTGGTTCGTTGTTTCAGTTTAGCGGAAGCTGCGGCATTTGTATCCTCTCTGGAGGACTTAAGCCCGAGATTGGCCTTTATTGCCTGCCTGATTGTTTGTTCAAGAGTAAAGACCTCTTCGGCTTCATTAGCTTCGGCAAGGCAGGGGAAAACCAGAAAATGCCCAATAATTACAAAAAGAATTAAACAGTTATGGCAAAACTCGTTAAAATACAATTTATAACCTATCTCTTTTTTTTAGATTGACCAAAATTAATTTTCTATGATATTATATTTTTTAAGGTTAGGGAGTGCTGTTTCCAGTTTTCCTTACTCAAAGCCTCCACTGAATCCCATAAACAGGCTTCTTCCAGTTCAGTGGAGGTTTTTTTATCTTATAATTGCCCCAAAATCAACAATTACTTGAAAAATGAGGATACAGGCCATGAAACAGGAACTCGTTGAAATGCTTTGTCGAAAATCTTTTAAATATAGCGACAAACCGACCTTTAAGCTCGTTTCAGGCAACATGAGTTGTTTTTATGTTAATTGCAAACCAACTACCCTGAGCCCAAGAGGCATGTTTTTAATCGGTCACCTTGTGTTTGATGCGATTAAAGATCTGAATGTTGCGGCAATCGGCGGGCTTACATTCGGCGCAGATCCTATTGCCGTCGCGACCGCTTTTGCCTCTGAATTAAATCAAAAACCTATAAATGCCTTTTCAATACGCAAGACCATGAAAGATCACGGAATTGTCAGGTGGATCGAAGGGGATGTAAAACCCGGCGACAGGGTCGTGATAATAGATGATGTGGCTACAACCGGGGGCTCGACGATCAAGGCAATTGAGCGGGCAAGGGCTGAAGGCCTGGAGGTGGTTAAGGCTGTAATACTGGTTGATCGCCAGGAAGGAGGTCTTGAAAATATCCGCAAACAGGTGCCGGATGTTTCTGCAATCATTTCAAGGGATGAGCTTGTAAGTTGCGCACGCATCCTCTGATTCCCATGCTGTCACACTTGTAATCTTTATGTCATCGTTTTCTATTACTGCTTGCAGTTCCCCTGCAATATAAAATGCGATATTTTCAGATGACGGATTCTTATTGCGAAAACAATCAAGTTCATTGAGGACACAGTGGTCAAGTTTTGCGGTAATTTCGGCAACACACTTCTTTATTTCTCCGAAATCAATTATAACTCCGGCGTTGTTTAATTTTTTACTTCTTACACAAACCTCAATCTTCCAGTTGTGACCATGCATATTCTCACATTTTTTTGCCACCATCTTGAGCCGGTGGGCTGCTGCAAAATGGGTGATAACCTTTAACTCAAACATTTTATAAAATACCTTTTTATTTATCCGGAAGCTGTTGTGTGAGCGCCTTTGAACATATTTTTTAATTTTGTTGACAGCTTGCTTGATTCGAGTTTCGCAAACTCCTTGAGAAGCTCTTCCTGTTTCCCGGAAAGATTGGTGGGTGTGCTAATAATAATTTGCATTATCTGGTCGCCGCGGCTGCCATTTCTGAGAGAGGGTATGCCCAGCCCCGAGAAACGCAATACATCTCCAGGCTGTGTGCCTTTGGGAATTACAAGCTTTTTTTCATTGTTTAATGTGGGCACCATTATTTTATCGCCAAGAGCGGCCTGTGTAAATGATATCGGCACACGGCATATAACATCCGTATTGCTGCGCTCGAAGAATTCATGGGGTTCTACAGTAATAAAAACATAAAGATCTCCTGGAGGACCACCATAAAGCCCTGCCTCTCCTTCACCTGTCAAACGAAGCCTGGAACCTGAATCTACACCCGCCGGCATTTTAACAGAAACCTTTTTGCTGACCATCACCTGCCCTGTCCCATTACAATGAGAGCATGGATGAGGTATGGACTGACCCTGGCCGCGGCATGTCGGGCAGGTAGTCCTTACCGTAAAAAAACCTTGAGACCTGGAGATCTGGCCGGTGCCGCCACAGCGTCTGCAGTTTTCCGGCTGTGTGCCCGGCTTGCAGGCATTGCCGTTACATGTAGAGCAGACCTCCATTTTTTCAATATTTATTTTCGTATCTGTTCCAAAGGCCGCTTCCATGAAGTTTAAGTTTAAATTATAACGAAGATCCGCTCCTCTCTGCACCCTTGTCCTGGAACCTGTTGTTGTTCTGAATCCAAAAAAATCCTCAAAAATGTCTCCAAAGCTTGAAAAAATATCATCAAAACCGCCAAAACCTGAAAAACCGGTTCCTTCAATACCCTGGTGTCCATACTGATCATAAATGTTGCGCTTCTGGGGGTCATGAAGCACCTCATAAGCTTCGGCAGCCTCTTTGAAACTTTCTTCCGCTGTTTTGTCGCCGGGGTTTCTGTCAGGATGGTATTTAAGGGCCTGTTTGCGGTAGGCGGTTTTTATTTCATCTTCAGAGGCATTGTGGTTTATGCCAAGAATTTCATAGTAATCACGTTTAGCGGTCATTTAGCTTCCTGATATTGTTACGGCTCTCATGTTGTCACGGCTTTTTTGATATGATATAAACTTTCAGATAAATAATTTCACTGCGTTATCGGTCGGACTTCTCGACGACGTACTAACATATGTACGCCTTACTCGAAGTCCTCCCTCTAGCCTTGTGAAATGAATTATCTGAAAGTTTATAGCTACACTTAATTTAAAAAACATAATACACAAGGCATGGTTGTCAATGAAGAATGTAGAGCTTCCCTTTGTAAGGAAGATGTTTGAGCAAATAGCGCCAAGGTATGATCTGTTAAACCGTCTTTTAAGCTGCAGGCAGGATGTTTACTGGAGAAAGATGATGGTGTCTGAGCTAAAGGTTCCTGCCGACGGGCTATTGCTGGATGTGGCCTGTGGAACCGGCGATGTTGCCATTGAAATAATCCGGCAAAAAGGGTCATCTGTAAAAGTTTGCGGTATCGACTTTTCAACATCCATGCTCATGCTTGCCAGGGATAAAACAAGATCTATGCATGCCGGCTCAAACATTCATCTGCTTTCCGGAAACGCATTGAATCTTCCGTTTAAGGCGGAAACCTTTGACGCTCTTACAATTGCTTTCGGCATCAGGAACATTGTTGACAAGTTATCAGCTTTACAGGTTTTTTATAGAACGTTAACCAGCAACGGAATGATTCTTGTACTTGAATTGGCCTTTCCTAAAAAAGGATTGCTGCCGGCCTTTTACCATTTTTATTTTAGGAAAATTCTGCCTGTTATAGGACAGTTGTTTTCAAAAAATCTAAAGGCATATCAATACCTTCCCTGTTCTGTTGAAAATTTTCCAGATCCTTATTCATTTGCCGCAACAATGCGTAAGGCAGGGTTTCAAGATGTCAGATGGAAAAAACTGGCGCTTGGAATTGCAGTATTGTATGTTGGCTATAAGAAAAAACCATAAAACATAAAAAAAGCCCTGCATGCTAAAGTAAAGCGATGCAGGGCTTTTTTTGTAATTATTTAATCATTTAACCGGCAAAGGCTTTTTCAAGATTGGGAACAACCTGTTTTTTGCGGCTCATAACGCCGTCCAGCCAGACTTTTCCTCCAGCAGGAGCTGCGCCAAATGCCTTTTCCACTACAGAAGGATCATCAGAGGCAATCAGCATTTCAGTGCCTTCTTTTATGATATCGGTCAACATCAGGAAAACAGAGTGTCTGCCGCCTTCTTCTTTAAGGGCCTTGATATCTTCAACCAGAGCCGGTTTAACACTATCCAGAAGAGACAGATCAACAACTTCAAGCTGACCAATCCCTACCTTATTTCCGCTCATATCAAAGTCTTTATAATCGCGTAATACCAATTCTCTGGCAGGAGTGCCTTCAATAGCAGATTTTACCTTGAACATCTCCATGCCAAGAGCTTTTAAATCAGACTCACCGGCAATCTTTGCCAGGGCCTCGCATGCCTCTTTATCCTTATCCGTACACGTAACCGATTTGAAGATAACGGTATCGCTCAAGATTGCGCAAAGCATGATCCCTGCGATATCTTTTGGAATTTCAACTCCAAAGAAATCGTACATGGCCTGAAGGATTGTACAACTGCAACCGACCGGCCAGATCCAGGCTTCTAATGGATTGGGGGTAGTTACATCGCCCAGTTTGTGATGGTCCACGATTCCCAGAATTTCGGCTTCGCTCAAATCGTCCAGACTCTGAGTAAGGTCGGAATGGTCAACAAGGATAACCTGCTTGCCGGCGCCACTGCTCAACAGCTCAGGAGCGTTAACACCGAATTTTTCCAGAACAAACTTTGACTCAGGGTTGAGCTCCCCCTGTACCGCAGCTACGGACTCCACACCAAGCTTGGTTTTAAGATCAGCCAGAGCGATAGCGGCACACACGGAATCGCTGTCAGGATTTTTATGCCCAAAAATATAAACTGCCATATCAAACCTCCAAAAATTACAAAATTAATATTAACTTCACCACATTGCTTTGTTTCCAATAAATTTTGTGTTAATTAGCAAAATACGCAAATTCTGTCAAGAAACAAAAGCATGACGGGGTCTTTGACTTGCCTTGGGCTAATACTTTTATTAGTATATCAAAATATTAACAGGAGCCACAAATGAGAGTAATACAGGGCGACTTAGTGAAGCTGGCGATAGACAAAGAGTTCGATATAATCATTCACGGTTGCAATTGTTACTGTGCGATGGGTGCGGGTATAGCCAAAGCTATCAGAGATACATTTCCGGAAGCCTGCGATGCGGATTTGAAGACTGAGAAAGGCTCTCCAGACAAGTTGGGAACCATTTCGTACGCAACTGTGTCTCGAAGTGATCACGAGATAACAATAGTCAACGGCTATACTCAATATCATTGGAAAGGCCCGGGAATTTTAGCTGATTACAATGCCATCAGGTCGGTCATGCGCCACGTGAAAGCTAAGTTCTCCGGGAAGAGAATTGGGTATCCAAGGATCGGTGCCGGCCTGGCAAAAGGAGATTGGAACAAGATCTCCAAGATAATCGACAAAGAGCTGGCCGGCGAAGAACACACGCTGGTGGAGTTCGCTACATAATTGAGCGCAAATGGTCAAATCTACGTTTGACCCCTTTAATCCGAAGTTGTTATATTAATTGCAAGGTTGCTTTTCTTTACAAATCCAACTGATATCCAGCAGAAGATTCGCTTACGTGGTTTGACTGGCGCCGTTACTCTTTCAGGCAGGATAAGATGCCGGTACCGGAAGGATGGCACGAGGCTTATGCAAATGCTTCTATTCAACCACCCAGACTGTACAATTACGCGCATAGTTAACAATCTTGCTGGATACACTGCCGAAGAGGAATTCCTCGCTTCGTGAAAGCCCTTGTCTTCCAACGACCACGGTGCTGTATTCTGTCTCATCTCTTTCTTCCAGAATACATTGTGCCATGGATGGACAGTAACGCAAGGTAGAGCGAACCGAAACCACGCTCCGATCAAAACCATACTGTATCAATATCTGACGGTAGTCTTCAAGCATTTTATCAACTTTCTTTTTATACTGGTTGAGCCATTTCTCCTTTTCATCAGTTGTAGGAAAGTAATCTTCTTCCGGTTCATTAATTACATGCAAAATAGTAACACTGAAGCCCTCTGCGCCTTCCAGAAGTTGAGCCACATATAAAACCGCACGACGGGCATTCTCTGACTCATCAACTGCAATAAGAATATTCTTATTAAAAGTATGCTCTTTATTCATGCTCTTTTCCTCCTTGCAAGTGCTAATGTATTAGTAGTAAATCCTCCAGCAACTGACTGGTGTTATCATAAAACCAGTTGGCGCCTCGCGAAAAATGCAGGAGCACCCTGTTAAGGGTTTCAGGTATATAGGGATAAACCTTTTTTAAATTTGCCACACGATTGTGAAAAACAATATTAACATCATCATCTGTCAGCGAACTTAAAACAGGATGGTTTTGATTCGTAAGGTCAGTCATCATTAGGTCGCCCATTCCCGTCAAAAATATTAAAACATTACCCAGCCCAAAGAGATCATAAGCATATATATTCTCTCTCTGCTTGTAATTATAGTCAAAATCTATCCAGCGGAAATCTCCGCTGTCCCTGTCAATTAAAATATGATCTCTACGAATATCGCCGTGCTTCTCACCATTTTCGTGTAGAAATCTAATAGCCTTAATACACTCAATATAGCTATTTAAGATGTCGGGAAACAGCTCATAAAAATAGGTCTTATGATCAAGATTTAAATTTTGCACATAATCATGGATAGTTTTTCCATTAATTATGTCTAATACTCTAACAATATTTCCCTTTTCATCCTCTACTGCATATCCATGCATGAAATTTTTATGACCCGCCACCAGCTTCAAAATACGCGCCTCTTTTCTGGGACTTCTAAAGCACTCGAACGGAATGCCTGCTATAGTAGCCATAAACTTTTCATGAAAAACAAGTTTTATGATCTTCCTGCTTCCATCGGTTAAATCAATTGATCGTTTAACCCAAAATTTTTCCTCATCATCAAGCCCGAAACGTCCTTCCTTTGCATTATGCTGAATCAGGAAAGGTTTTTCATTAAGAACGACCACACTTCCATATTCGACACGGAAAAAATCTGAGGTATCCTTATAAATTTTAAACCGATAACTTTCCGCGCGAGGAGAAGCCCAGCGCGCAACCATTTGATGAAGAGTCTCTTGAGATATAGATTTTGCCATAACTACTTCTGTCTTGTTGAAATTATTAACATTATCTTACGGCCTCAACCGGTTGGTGTCAAATCATAACGGGCTGTTGCTCTCGCTATGGGGTAAAGTTTAATCCCTCAGCATAGATTTCTACAGGATGTTTAACAACAATTTTGCTTTGCGACCTGGAAAGCATGTCTGAAAGCTGAATCATGCAGGCAGGGCATCCGGTGGCAACCATAGAACATCCGGTGCTTAAGATGTTTGTTAGTTTCCGTTTTCCGATTTGAAATGAAAGAGCATAGTGCTGCAGATTAAAGCTTCCGCCCGACCCGCAACACCTGTCTGCTTCTGGCATCTCTCGCAGACAGTATCGAGGATTGGCCTTAATGAGCGTCCTGGGTTCTGCCGACACTCCAAGAGATTTTGAAAGGTGGCAAGGATCGTGATAGGTTACGATAACAGGTTGATCGTCTTTGATCTCTCCGGTTTTAATACCAACCTTTGACACAAGGAATTGATTAATATCCATGGTTTTATCCGCCATTTTTTCGACCCTGTCCTTGAAATCGGAACTCTCTTTGCGAAACATCATGGGCCATAGCTTTTTTATCGTATAAGCACAGGTAGCGCATGCTGTAATGAGATAATCAAACCCTTGCTCGTCAAACATGTCGAGATTTAAGTTGACCAGGCTCTCAAAACTGTCTGTATCACCTGAAGTTAAGGCCGGAATACCGCAGCAACCTTGAGCTTTTGGTATAAAAAGACCAACGCCATGATGATCCAGAACATCGCAAACAGCCTTAGCAACTCCTGGGAAAATTTTGTCTGTAAGGCAGCCGACAAAAAATCCCACTTTAATGCCTGAACGACTGGATTCTGCGCGCTGAGCCGGCAGTAATCTGTGAAATGGTTTGCCTGCCAGAGGAATAAAATGACGGTTTCTTAGTAAAGGTGAAGCAAACCTTGCGCAAGAGGTTCCAAGAAATTTGTCTGCCGGTTTATTAAAAAGTTTCTGAACCCATATAGACCATTTCAAAAAACGGTTAAAGGTTGCGGGGCTGGCTAACACACCTCTTAATATCAGCTTTTGCGCTGAAGAGAGACCCATAAAAGATGTAATGATCACACGGGCTTTAATAAAGATTTCCAGAATGCTTACCCGGCTGGGGCAGGTTTCCGCACAGGAGCCGCAAAGAAGACAACGGGTCAGGCGCTTGTAAACACCTTTCGGGTCTTTGAACATTTCATGTGCAAGCCCGTCAAGAAGCGCCAGCTTTCCGCGAGCCACATCGGCTTCGCGGCCTGTTTCCGCAAAGACAGGGCATACTGCCTGACACATCCCGCAACGCATGCAGATTGATAACTGGTTTTCAAGCTCCTTCATAAGCAGCGTAAGCTCTTTTATATCATGCATTTAATAAATTTCCTGCGATTGCCTTTGCAGTTGAAGAACCCTATAGCAAGCTACAGGGCATCTTCGACCGTAAGGAAGTTAGCCGTTTTTAGATTCGCTCGCCAACACCGCAGCAAGCTACGGGGAATGCGCTCGCTATTGCGGTTCAAAAAGTTCCTGGTATTAATAAGGCATAAATGATAACTGTAACCGTGAACTTAACAACCACTTGACCAGTCAACTACCACGCGGCGCAAGCGCCTGCGCTGCACGTCGACCACTTGGCTAAGTTTTTGTAGCCTATGATACGGATTTTGTAAATGAACAAAAAAAGAGAAAATCCACTTGTAAGTGTAATCATCCCGACCTTCAACCGCGGCTGGATACTTAAAGAGGCTATTGATTCGGTCATTGCCCAAAATTTTGAAGATTTTGAATTGATTGTCATAGATGACGGTTCGAGCGATAACACCCTGGACATTCTTAACTTATATAAAAATGATATTATAGCTTTCACTCAAAATAATAAAGGGGTAAGCGCTGCAAGAAACAAGGGGATTGCTCTGTCGTCAGGCCGGTTTATTGCTTTTCTTGACTCAGATGATCTCTGGATGCAAAACAAGTTGTCAACACAGGTTGATTTTTTTAATGAAAATCATGATGCCCTGATTTGCCAGACTGATGAAATATGGATTAGAAACAATGTAAGGGTCAATCCAAAAAAACGGCACAAGAAGTTATCAGGAATGATTTTTGAACATTCCTTAAAGTTGTGCATGGTGAGCCCTTCCGCGGTAATGATCAAGCGCAAACTCTTTGACGAAGTCGGCCTGTTTGATGAAGACCTGCCCGCATGCGAAGACTATGATCTATGGCTCAGGATAAGCTGCAGCCATCCTGTATACCTTATAGATATTCCTCTTATCATAAAACGCGGCGGACATACTGATCAGCTTTCAAGATTGCCGGTACTGGACAAATACCGGATTAAGGCGCTAAACAAAATAATTGCAAGCAGCCTGCTTTCAGAAGAACAGTACAGGGCGGCCATAAAAACCCTGAAAGAAAAATGCGTAATCTATGCTAACGGATGCCTTAAACGGGGACGTACAGATGAAGCCCTTTTTTATAAAACTATTTCTTCAGGCATGGGCATGTCTTCATAGACATGTTTGACAAGATGCCCCAGTTCAGGGAAAACAAGAGCTTTACATGCGAGTTTACATGCTTTGAGGCTTCCCGGCATACAAAAGATAATGGTGCCTTTAACAACTCCGGCAGCAGCGCGGGATAAAAGGGCGGCCGAATCTATCTCTTCGAAGCTGAGCTGGGCAAAAAGAGGGCCGAATGCCGTGAGCTCCTTCTCAAACATTGGACGTACCGCTTCAATGGTAACATCTTTGCTGCTTATGCCTGTGCCGCCTGTAAGCAAAATAACATTAGGCTTATAATCGCTCATAACTTCAATGACGGTTTGCGCTATTGTTTTGGTATCATCCGGAACAACCCTGTGAAATACCACCTCGTGCCCCTCCTTTTTTGCCCGCTTGCTTATCCAGTGGCCGCTTTTATCATCCGCAATCGTGCGGGTGGTTGAAACCGATATTATGCTTACCTTTACACTTTTTGGAGCCTTTTTTTTATGTTCTCTTGTGCTCATAATATCACATCAAATCTCAGGATGAGAGCTCTTCAATAGCAACCTGGTCTTTGCCGTCATATTCGGCCAGCAAAACATTTACCGTTTCAGAAAGTCTTGTTTCAATAACTTTGCCGACATAATTTGCCTGAATCGGGAGTTCCCTGTGGCCCCGATCAACAAGCACGGCCAGCTCAATACGGTCAGGCCTTCCAAAATCTATAATTGCATCCATTGCCGCCCTTATGGTGCGACCTGTAAACAGAACATCATCGATTAATATGATCTGCTTCCCATCTACGGAAAATGTTATATCTGTGGCCTGAACTATGGGATTATGGCTAATCCTTGTCCAGTCATCACGGTACAGCGTAATATCCATATCACCTGTTGGAATTGAAACCCCTTCGATCCCATTAATTATGGACTGAATACGCTTTGCAAGATAAACGCCGCGTGTGTGAATGCCGATCAGCGTAAGGTCGTCAACACCTTTGTGCTTTTCAAGTATTTCATGGCTGATCCTTGTCATTATGCGATCTATATCTGCTGCATCCAAAATAATATCATACTGGCTCATTGATTCTCTCCGGTTTTATCAATAAAATTATTAGTGGTTCAAATTACCTTGATTTTGCATGATATTTTTGTTTATCATACTATTTTTTATTAAGTCAATATTGATGGCGTCGTAAAAAGTCCCATCTACTGCGTTGCAGTAATTTTTCAGACTCTCAACATACTATATGTATGCCTTCGAGCCTGAAAAATCACTACGCCTTGTATATGAAACTTTTTACTTAGCCATCTATACTTAAATTCGTGACTTTTTACGACGCCATTAGACTTTGTAGTGAGGAGCTTAATATGAAGTATCCTTGCAGCGGTGTAATACTGGCCGGCGGACAAAATACACGCTTTTCAGGACAAAACAAGGCTTTTATCTCTATTGGCGGAAAGCGCATACTGGATCATATATATGAAGTTTTTAACAAACTGTTTGCAGAAATTATTCTGGTTACCAATGATCCGATTCAATATTTAGAATGGGATTTGAATATAGTTAGAGACCTTTTTCCGATCAGAAGCTCCTTGACAGGAATACATGCAGGCCTGTTTTATTCAACCAATCCTTATTCCTTTTTTATAGCATGTGATACCCCGTTTCTAAAAATAGAGATGGCCGAGACTATCGTAAACAGCATCGAGCCGGATGTCGACATTGTTTTACCTGAAACATCGGAAGGGATTCAGCCTCTTTGCGCTGTCTATTCAAAACAATGCCTGAAACACGTTGAAAGGCAATTAACCCGGAAGGAGCTTCAAGTCAGACGGTTTTTTAAAAAGGTTCGCGTAAAAAAACTTCCGGAAAATTTGCTGCGAGAAAATGATCCTGATTTATTATCATTTTTTAACATTAATACTCCTGACGATCTGGCTAAAGCAGAAGAAATCGTCCAAAAAAATTTTACATAAGAGAGACCTTTGAAAAATGTTCAATTTTGCTCAAGTTCAAGGAAGGCGAAAATTTTAAACGTAGGAATACATTGAGTATTTCGAGGCTTAAAATTTGAGCCTGACGCAGTAATTGGGCAAAAGGGGGCTTTTGCAAAGGTCTCTAAGAGGTGGCTATGAATCTAAACAATCTTATCGATGCTGTAAAAAAGCACCCTGATTATGACAAGGTGGGGATGATCCTTTGCCATAACGGAGTCGTGCGCGGCACATCGCGTGATGGCCGTCAAGTATCAGGGCTTAGAATTGCGGTAGATCATGAAAAACTGCGTAATGTGATAAAAGAAAATAAAAAAAGAAAAGGCATTATAGAAATACTGATTGAAATCGCTGAAAACAAAGACCTGTCTGTCGGGGATGATGTTATGTTTCTGGTCGTTGCCGGTGATATACGGGACAATGTTATTGAAGCGCTAAAGGAAACTCTTAACGACATTAAAACTACTGTCACTACAAAAACAGAGTTTTTTAAATAACGTTGGGCATGAACCGCAAAAGCAAACGCATTCTCCGTAACTTGTCGAACTTGAAAGCTACGGCTATCTCGTAGCGCAGGCGCTTGCGCAGCGTGTGGCAGTGAAAAAATCACAAAAGAAAATCAATATTCATTTCTTGATGATATAAACTTATAAGCTGAGGATGTTCCATAAGCCGTATATAATGAAGTGCCAAAGTAAATTAAAACTTCTTTAAGTTTACTTTGGCCAATGATAAGTAAACTTAAAGAGTGTGAAAAGATGGAGTCGAAACAATTCTTGGAAGAATTTCAGGCGGGCAGACGAGAGAGAACGGCAGGATACCAATATTTTATTCCTATTCCAATTAACCGACAATGGAAATGGAAGGATGCCCAATTGAATACGCTTTTGGAGAAAGCGTCCCGAAAAATTGGGGAATTAAATTCATTTGCACGACTGGTTCCAAATATTGATTTGTTTATCCAGTTACACGTAATGAAAGAAGCGGTTATTTCCAGCCGAATTGAAGGGACAAGGACAAATATTGATGAAGCGCTGCTAACCGAAGAGGATATCCGACCTGAAAGACGAGATGACTGGCGGGAGGTGAATAACTACACCAAAGCGCTTAATGCCGCAATTAATGGATTGCAGCAACTTCCTCTCTCAACAAGGCTGTTATGCCAAGCCCATTACACAATTTTAGAAGGTGTGAGAGGAAAGCATAAGAATCCTGATGAATTTCGAAAGAGCCAGAATTGGATTGGTGGGGCTTCATTGGAAGATGCGGTGTTCATTCCGCCGGCACATACCTATGTCAGCGATCTGATGGGTGATCTGGAAAATTTTCTGCACAATGATAAAATTGCAGTGCCCGCACTGATTCGAATAGCCATCGCCCATTATCAGTTTGAAACTATTCACCCTTTTCTCGACGGCAACGGTCGTATTGGAAGATTGCTCATCACACTTTATCTGGTCAGCGAAAAAATATTGTCCCAGCCACTGCTCTATTTGTCCGCATTTTTTGAAAAAGACAAGGGGCTGTATTACGATAAATTGCAATTTGTCCGTGAAAAGAATGAGATATCGAGCTGGCTGAAATATTTTTTAACTGGTATTTATGAAACAGCGGACCAGGCTACTAACACATTGTCGGAAATGATAAAACTGAAAGAAAATCTCGAATCTGAAATACGCCGGGATATGGGAAGACGGACGCAATCTGCTTTGACTCTGTTGCAACAACTTTTTAAACATCCAGTTGTACAGGTGAAAAATGTGGAACAAATATGCCGGCTCAGCACTAAAGCAGCCAACAATCTGGTAGCTACCTTTACAAAAAAAGGCTATCTATCAGAGTTCAGCGGCCAGCGCCGATATCGCACCTTTCGTTTTGAGCCGTATCTAAAGCTGTTTTCGGAATAAGAAAAATAAGTTGAGTGTGAATTACATGCGGACATTCCCGACAAATTAGACAAATACTGAGCTCTGCGGCTATCTCGCAGCGCAGGCGCTTGCGCAGCGTGTGGCGGTGAAAAAATCGCAAAAAAAATCAATAGTTACTTCTTGACGATATAAACTTATAAACTGAGGAACGTCCCAT
>JACKQG010000161.1_pt1 | contig 96835 bp, 100 predicted proteins | sample 8237621 | NCBI WGS metagenome assembly JACKQG01 (sample SAMN15677084, study PRJNA649215) | marine metagenome | biome: marine; feature: Black Sea; material: saline water; isolation source: suspended particulate matter (SPM) from the Black Sea western gyre | collected 2013-06-09/2013-06-10...
ACCTTCATTTCAAGGCCGTTCACGATGCTTGCGAGCTGCCGGTCATCATTTACAACATTCCCGGCCGTAGCGTCGTTGATATGACGGTTGAAACAATGGCCCGGCTTGCTGAATTGCCCAACATCGTCGGCGTTAAGGATGCAACCGGTGATCTGGTGCGGCCGATCCAGACCCGGATCGCCCTTGGCGAGGACTTCTGTCAGCTTTCGGGCGAAGACGCGACCGCATTAGCCCACCTGATTGGTGGCGGCGTCGGGTGTATCTCTGTCAGCGCCAATGTGGCACCGCGCCTGTGCGCGGATATGCAACGGGCGTGGCGCGAAGGCGATTTGAAAACCGCCATGGAATTACAGTTCCGACTTCAGCCACTGCACGATGCCATGTTCTGTGAATCAAGTCCTGGACCGGTCAAATATGCAGGCGAACTGCTTGGCCTTTGTTCGTCAGAAACGCGCTTGCCTATTTGCGAGATTTCCGAACCTCACAAAAAGCAGGTCAAGGACGCGCTGGTGCAAGTTGGTCTGCTCAATTAAGCGATCCAGGCCGAAGGCGTGACAAATGGCAGCTAAGAAAAAGAAAACGGCAGTCAATTTTGCCGCCCAGAACCGCAAGGCCCGTCACAATTATTTCATCGAAGAGAACTTCGAGGCGGGCATCATGCTTGCCGGTTCGGAAGTTAAATCCCTGCGTGCTGGCCGGGCGACCATTACAGAGGCCTTCGCCGGCGATCAGGATGGCGAGTTGTATCTGTTCAACGCCTATATCCCCGAATACGACTCGGCCAAGCACTTTAACCATGACCCCAAACGACCGCGCAAACTGCTGATGCATCACCGCGAAATTGAAAAATTACTGAATGCCATCAATCGCAAAGGGATGACACTTGTCGCCCTCGGCATCTACTTCAATGACCGCGGGATTGCCAAGGTTGATCTGGGGCTGGCACGCGGCAAGCAATTCCACGACAAGCGCGCCGACATCAAGGAACGCGACTGGAAGCGCGACAAGGCAAGGCTTATGCGCGACAAGGGGTAGGGGTTTTAGGCCGTCTCCTGCGCCTTTGCTACCTCGACAATCTCTGTCACCGCCATCGCCGCGATATCGCGGAACTTGACGTATTCTGGATTGCCCAGATCAAGCAGGTTGGAAATCCGCGAATAAGTCGCCGGGACGAGGATGCTGGAGCCGTCTTCGGCACGTCGGTGAACGCCGTAATTGACCCGCTCGCGCTCTTTGGATGATAGTTGTCCAAACATTGCCTTGGTGATCCAGATTGTTCCTTGACGGGCGAAATCGCTTAGGCGCGCTGCCATGTTGATGGTGTCGCCCAGGACGGTTACTTCCACATGGGTCGGTGTCTGGTAGGTGCCGAACCATTCCTGGCCCTCGTGCAGGCCGATGTTCAGTACCAGCTCATTGGTCCAGTTCTTGCGCTCTTTCCAGGTTTGTGAAATTTCACGCATGGCCTCTCTCATTTCCCCGGCACACATCATGGCGTTCATGGCGTGGTTGCTGTCGGGTTGGGGGAAGAAATAGTAAACCATGCCGTCCCCCACATGCTTGCCGTGGGTGGCATAATATTTACGCAGCTTCGGTTCCATCGCGCCCCAGACATCGTTGATCAGTTCAAAGTATTCTTCGGGCGGTAGTTCGGCGCAGATTTTCACGGAATCCTGCAAATCGGCGACGACGACGGCGACCTGCGTCAGGTAGGGACGACGGCGCTTCATCAGATCGCGGATGACGATATCGCGCCGGCCAAGTAATTGCATCAGTGAGTCATCGGCATCGTTTGCCGGCACAAAAACAATGAAGAAACCCTCGCGGAAGGTTGATGCGTAAATATCGAACCACTGTTCGGCTTGACCATGCGGGGCCAGATTAAGCTGGGTGTGGAGAACCTGACCCAAAGGGGCTGGCTCGGCCTCATCATACAAGCGCCCCAGCTCATCAATGTTTTCATCTTCCATATCAGGGTCGGCGGTCAACAGAGCCGTTCTTGAGAACCTGTTTTTGGCCATCGACAAGTGAAATTTCAACAACTCCTCGCGACTGTCGGCCTGCATCAGTTGTTTATCCTGGAAAAACAGGCCAAAGATGTTGCGTTCGGCAATATCGCGGGTCATTGCCCCCTGAAGGGTGACAAGTCGCCCTGCGGCATCCTCGTTCGTCCATTCCAACTCGAAACGGGTATTAATCATGTAAGCTGGTGAATGCACCTGGTCGATTGTCAGGCGCAGACCACCACCGGCAATCTGTTCAACACCTTTAGCGTGAGAAGCGCGGCGTTCAGCGCGTCGGCGCTCGTCGGAGGTTCTGGATTCGTCGAGAGCTTTATTTCGGAGAGGAGGCGGGTTTCCATCAATGGGATGCATCGCTGTTTTTGCAGGATGATCCATCAAGCGATTGGCGTTAGCTATCCTGAATTGATAAGAACTGTCTACGACACCCATAACCCCACTGCCTTTTTCCTAGAACTTGTTGTTCCGCCCGCTGTTTTTTTTGCGAGATTTATTAGCGTGGGGGAAGTCTAGAAAAGATCATATGAACAAGACGTGAGAACGTTGTTCATATGTTATTCATTTTAGCGGCTGGTCCGTCCCCTCCACTTGCGACACCTTGGCAAAATCCGTCACGGTCACTATCTGGATCAGGTTATCAATTGATTTTCAGGTTGTTAGCACTGTTTTGGCTGCCTATGTTTCTGGTCTATCCAGTGAGTCTTGATTACACTTTAGGTTAAGGAAACATCCTGTATGACCGAAAAACCGCTTCTGCACCTCGTTTTCGGGGGCCACGTCGAAGACCCGCGTAAACTGGATTTTACCAGTTGTGATAATATTGATGTTGTCGGAATTTTCCCCAATTACCAGGAAGCCCTTGATGCCTGGCGCGGGGCATCACATGCCCACGTTGATGAAGCTGACATCAAGTATGTGATCGTCCACCTGCACCGTCTGTTTGATCCTGAAACAGGAGAGGCAATGGAAGACCATGAGCATGGTCCGGCGGACGCATAAAGGCTACTTTAGAATTTTGTAGGCGTAGACGGTACCAGAAGAGTCACCCATGAAAAGGCTGTCGCCGCTGACACTGGGGCCAATACGTGAATCCATGCCCGTCGGCTGAGACCAAAGCTCCGTGCCATCTTCTAGATTAAGGGCAAAGACCGTGCCTCGCTGGCTCATGAAGTACATTTTTGGGCCGACAATAACCGGTTTGATCAGCAGATAATTAAAGGAACCACCCGGAATGTTAAATTCCCAGCGTGGCATACCATCTGTGGTGTCCCAGGCATGGACCCTGGTATTGGCCGAACCATAGTAGAGCACATCACCCTGGCCAATAACCGAGGGCACCCAATTGCCGGTGCCCTGTCGCCAGACCAGCTTGCCGTTGGCAGCGTCAAGGCCGCTCACGTAATCCTGATAGCCGACAAAGACAACCCGGTCCTTGGTGGCGTACAAGGCCTTTGGTAAGCCGTCTTCGGATTCATAAATCCATTTTTGCTGTCCCGTCTGGCTGTTCAGGGCATAGAAACGCGCCGGTCCACCTTCATCAACCACTATCTCGGGATTTATATAGCTGCCGCCCACATAGACTATTCCCGAATTTTGGAATGCGGTTTGCAGCAAGTAATTTTCGCTGGTGAAAACCCAGTTTATCTTGCCGTTTGCAGGATTGATGGAAAACAGTTTGGCACCGCTGTAGGTGTCTGTTGTGATGCCCTGACCCACAAGGGCAGTTGATACATAAAGGCTTCCATCGGAAATATGTGGTTGGCGCTGGCAATTGATCCCCAGTTTGATCCTCCACAACAGGCTTCCGTCTTTACCATCAAGGGCCGCCAGATCACCGCCCTTCAGGCAGACAAAAGCCCGTGCGCCGTCGCTCCCCATGCCACGGGTCCAGAGTCCTTCAGTTGGTGCGTACGTCCATTTGACGGCACCATTTGATTTGTCATAGGCGGTCAATGGAAGGCCTTTGGGAATAACAAGAACGCGGTTGCCAATAACCAGGGGAGGGTGGTTGATCACCTTTCCGGTATCAACGCGCCAAGCCAGTTTGATGGCGTCATTACCGGCGCTCGATATGGTGCTGGCAACCAACCAGCCAAGAGTACTGATAAGGATCAAAAGGGCACTTATTTTACTTGCTCTGGTCATCGTCGATATCCAAAAAAAAAGGCGGGAGGAAAATCCTCCCGCCTTTATAACTTAACGAAGCGTCTTGTGGCTACATCCCGTGAGCAACAATCGGGCCGTCACGGTTTTCTTCGGTGATGTCAAACTCAATGCTAGGAGGCATACGGTTGTTACGCAGGCGTTCCTTCATCTTTGAATGACCCCAGTCATAATCGGTAGCGCCGACTTTAGACTGACCGAAAAGCGGAACTCCGGGAGGCTGTGAAAGAACGTCGCCGCCCTTCATGATGCCTTCGTACGAGGAGAGATCCATTTCGTGATAGGAATCTTCGCTGTTGTCGAAGTGACAGGAGGTGCAAGAGGCCGTACCTTCGCCCCAGGCACCATCTGTGGTGAACAGCGGCAGAATTTTGCTGCTGAATGTGGCGTCATTTTTGGCGCCAGCAGCAACCCATGCTTCGATTGTACCAACCTCAGTACCGGTCGGACCGTCACGGTTTTCTTCGGTAATGTCAAATTCAACACCCGGGGGCATGCGGTTGTTACGCAAACGTGCCCTCATCTTGGAATGACCCCAGTCATAATCGGCGGCGCCAATCTGGGACTGACCAAAAAGTGGAACTCCCGGAGGTTGTGAAAGAACGTCGCCGCCCTTCATGATGCCCTCGTAAGAGGAAAGATCCATTTCATGGTAGGATTCTTCGCTGTTGTCGAAGTGACAAGAGGTGCAAGAGGCCGTACCTTCGCCCCAAATACCTTCCTTGGTAAAGAGCGGCAGGATGTCAGTTGTAAAATCACCCAACGTGGAATTGCCGCTCATGTCTGTGTAGGTGAAGCCGGTCTTTGGAGCGCCGGAATCAACCCAGGCACCAATAAGATCAACTGCTTTGATCGCACCAGGGCTACTTTCCATAACCATCATTTTTTCACCGCTGACGCAGGCGGTCGCCATGGTCGCCATCACGGCCCCCACAACGAGACCCTTTAGTGGAAACTTCTTCATTCGTCTCTCCTCTCCTCTGTTATTTTGAAACGCCAAGGCTTTTCTGCCGTATTTATGCGGGTGCAAGATTGATTTCGAGAGACATTGGAGGCTTGTTTAATATGGCCCCTCTTGGATTGTTTAGCACAAGAAAACACACCACCCTTGGTATAGGAGTTCAGGGTCATCCTTAAATCTGAACATACCCATTTCTCGAATGTGGTGTTTCCCCTGAGCCCCTCTCGCTATTATTCTTTGTACCCTCCCCCTCATATTAACGCGAGTATACATGATAAAAGCGTCTCTAAGAAATTTATACTGACCTTGCTTGTCAATAAACCTCAATCAACCAAAGTATGAATAGGAAAATCGCACATAAACTAAAGTTTGAATGTAAAAAATGAAAGCATTGATGATTGAATGACTAAAACTTTTTCGCGTTTTGATATATTAGCGATTTAGTTATTTATTTCAAATGATTAGAGACAAAAAACAGAACTGTTCATTTCTACCTTTTGCATGATAGTGTAAGTAAAATTCAATTTTAAGACGGAGCCCTCAATGGCCGATACCAGCCTTTATGATTTTCGCAATTCCGGGCGAATAAAGTTCCTTGGAGGCTCATTAATCGTTCTGCTGGTTTGTGAAATTCTGCTTATTCTTGATGTCGTCTCCGAGTCTCTGAATTTTGATGTCGATATATACAACCAATATCACGGCCCCATTGAAGCTGCGGCTGTTTTCTTTCTTGGCTTGACGTTGCTTGTTATTGGCGCTGATTTTTGGCGGTTAATTATTGAAAACCGGCAATTCCGATCTCTTCTTGGCATTGCCTCGGGTGAATTCCTGTTCATACTGGGGGGGAAGTTTACTGACTGGAAGCTTTCTGCTTCGGAACGTGAGGTCGCCTTACTTCTAATCAAAGGCTTATCAATTCAGGAAATCGCCGATATCAGAGAGACTAAAACGGGCACCATCAAAAGTCAGTGCAGCGCAATTTACAGGAAGGCAGAGGTCAAAGGCCGCAATGAACTGGTCGCTTACTTTGTCGAGGATCTGCTCTCTGGCGAGTCATTGAGCGATATCATGGATGCTATACCCCCCCAGGTAGAAGGCGTCAGTTCTTAGCGAGCTTTAGCATTTTCGAAAATTTCACTCAATTCCTGATAACTGTGACTGAGCGGAAGGTGGGGGAAATCGGCAATAACATTGTCGGGTGCCTGAAACAGGACACCCAGTTCGGCTTCTTCGAGCATGCCGGTGTCGTTGTAGGAATCACCGGCGGCAAATACCTTGAAATTCAATGCCTTGAAGGCCGATACAGCGGCCCGTTTATGGTCGGCCATGCGTAAGGTATAGCCGGATATCCTGGCGTTTTCTACATGCAGGCGGTGGCAAAACAGGGTTGGCCAGTTGAGTTGCGCCATAAGTGGTTTGGCAAATTCGTAAAAAGTGTCAGACAAGATCACAACCTGGTAGCGTGTCCGAAGGCTTTCAACAAATTCAAGGGCACCATCCATAGGGGTCATGGTGGCAATAACGTCCTGAATATCATCTATTCCCAGCCCGTGCTGGTCAAGAATGGCCAGCCGCTGGGCCATCAACTGATTATAATCGGGAATATCGCGGGTGGTTGCCCGCAAGGCATCAATGCCGGTTCGTTCGGCAAAATTGATCCAGATTTCCGGAACCAGAACCCCTTCCAGGTCAAGACAAACAATCTCCACGAATTTCCCCCACAAGATTATTAAAGACGCCTTCAAACATTTCAGTGGTCAAACGACCAGTATTGGTGTTGTAGCGCGAGCAGTGATAGCTGTCCATCAGGGTCAGGCCCCCCGTTAGTTTGTGGCGGGCTGCATGGGCGAAGGGGATTGCCTTTTTTTTCTCGCCAAGGCAAGACAACACGGCACCATGGGCGACAACCCCAAGGGCGAGAATGACTTTTAGCTTCTTCATATTTGCTATTTCGGCTGAAAGATATGGTCTGCAAGCCGCTATTTCCGGGCCCGTTACCTTATTTTGGGGAGGGGCACAGCGAACGGCATTGGTGATTCGGCAGTCACGTAATTTTAGCCCGTCATCGGCTTCTGCCCCAAAGGTTCCCCCGGCCAGGCCGAACTTGATCAGGGTTGGATAGAGCAGGTCACCGGCAACATCACCGGTAAAAGGTCGCCCGGTGCGGTTGGCGCCTTTCAGGCCAGGTGCCAATCCGACAATCAAAAGGCAAGAATCCAGATTGCCAAATGAGACAACCGGCCCATTGTGCCATTCCGGAAACCGCGCCCGATTATCGTTTCGGTAGGCGAGCAAGCGCGGACAAAGCGGACACTCGTGATCGGGTTGCTCTACCACTCAAGCTGATTCCAGGCTGAGGTCTTCTTCGTCGGGCAGATTCGGGTGGTCATCGCTGTCATAGGCGTTGCCAGAACGGGCTATTTTGTCACGCAGATCATCAAGTTCGATAAAGGCGTCGGCCTGGCGGCGTAATTCATCGGCTGCCATGGGGGGATGCGAGCGCACTGTGCTGACAACGCTGACCCGGGTGCCACGGCGTTGCACGGCCTCAACCAAACGGCGGAAGTCCCCATCACCTGAGAATAAGACGATATGATCGAGCTGCTCGCACATCTCCAACGCATCAATGGCGATTTCGATGTCCATATTGCCCTTTATTTTGCGCCGTCCGGCTGAATCGGTAAATTCCTTGGTCGGCTTGGTGACCATGGTGTAGCCGTTATAATCGAGCCAGTCGACAAGCGGCCTGATCGGGGAATATTCCTGATCTTCCAGAAGTGCTGTGTAATAAAGGGCACGAACCAGTCGGCCTTCGCCCTGAAAGACTTTCAGTAGCTGTTTGTAGTCGATATCAAAGCCCAAAGCTCGTGCTGCAGCGTATAAATTGGATCCATCAATAAAAAGGGCAATTTTTTCGTCTTTGTAAATAATCATAACGAAAATATCCTTTAATAATAATCATATATGTAACTTTAATCATTTAATTAATTAAAATAATACGTGACTGTCTTGGCCTGGAAAATGTTCATGGCCGCAACCTGTGAAATCAGGTTATCTATAGGTAGGTATCATTTAGGCGACTGGCAAGTTGAAATTATGAGCTTTGGAAATCCAGCATCGAAACCACAATTACCAATCCTGATTGGTATAGGCGCCAACCTTGCCAGTGCGCAATGGGGGGGGCCGCGTTCGACGTGCGAGGCAGCGCTTAATGCCCTGGAACAGGCAGGGTTGACCATAGTACAACAATCCAATTGGTATAAATCAGCTCCTGTACCGATTTCATCACAACCCTGGTTTATCAATGGCGTTATCGCTGTTGAAACGTCCCTGGAACCAGCTGGATTGATGGCTTTGATGGCCAGTATCGAAACCGACTTCGGGCGCACCCGTGAACAAAAAAATGCGGCCCGAACGTTGGACCTTGACCTGATTGCATATGGCGAAACAATCAGCGGTTGGGATCATGGCGAGACGGCGGGATTGATCATACCGCACCGCCGGATGCATGAGCGTGGGTTCGTTCTTTTGCCATTACGCGAAATTGTACCTGACTGGTTCCACCCGGCCCTGCATCTGTCATTAGATGAGATGATTGCCGCCCTTGATGTCGATCAGCAGACAATTCGTGACTAAAGCAGGAAAAATGGCCGATAATATCCGTGTATTTCCTTGCTTTGTTGGCAAATGCCCAATATATAATCGGCGATTCATTTACAGTTTTGTTGGTAGAGAGAAAAACCTATGGCCCGCGTTACAGTTGAAGATTGCGTTCTAAAGATTCCCAATCGTTTCGATTTGGTGATGCTGGCAGCCCAAAGGGCCCGCAATATCACCGCTGGTGCCGGTCTGACCATCGAAAGGGATGATGACAAGAACCCGGTTATAGCGCTTCGCGAAATTGCCGATGAAACCATCGAAATTGATGAATTGCAGGAATCCTTGATCAAGAGTCTGCAACAACACGTCGAAACGGAAGAGCCTGAAGAAGATGATGTGGACTTGCTGTCCGTACAGCAGGGCCAAGCCGACGATGAAGAAGGCGCAACGCCGCCTATGGAAAAGCTTTCTTCCATGTACGAAGATGCCGACCTGTCGGCCAACCCGGAAGACGAGGCAACATCAAAGGACGCGTGACGCATGGACAGAACCTCCGCTGAATATTTCCGGGGGATCTGATGATCCGGCAATTTGAACTTGTCGATCTGGTAAAATCCTACGATCCCAATGCGGATGAAGCAGTGCTTGATCGCGCTTACGTGTTTGCCATGAAAGTACATGGCAATCAAAAACGCGCCTCGGGTGATCCTTATTTCCTGCACCCCCTTGAAGTTGCCGGTATTCTGACAGAATACAAACTGGATGCCGCCACCATCGTTACGGCGCTTCTCCATGACACCATCGAAGACACCCTGGCGACCCAGGAAGAAATCGACAAGCTGTTCGGTAAGGAAGTTGGTCGTTTGGTCGATGGGGTCACCAAGCTAACCCGCATTGAAATGCAGTCTGACCATGCCAAGCAGGCTGAAAATTTCCGTAAATTGCTGTTAGCCATGTCAGATGATATTCGTGTTTTGTTGGTCAAACTGGCTGACCGTCTGCACAACATGCGGACACTTCATTTTATCAAAAGCGAAGATAAGCGCTTGCGCATTGCCATGGAAACCATGGAAATTTACGCCCCGCTGGCCGAACGCATCGGTATGCAGGAAATGAAAAATGAACTCGAGGATCTGGCCTTTGCCCAAACCAATCCAGAGGCACGCAGATCAATCATGGCGCGGCTGGAATTCCTTCGTGAAGAAGGCGGCGATCTGGTTTCCCGGATCAAGAAGGAATTGACGAAAACACTGAGCAAGGCCGGGCTAAAGGTTGAAATCAGAGGCCGGGAGAAACTTCCCTTTTCAATCTGGCGTAAGATGCAGCACAAAGATGTCGCTTTCGAGCAATTGTCCGACATCATGGCTTTCAGGATACTCGTTGGTTCAGTAGAGGATTGCTATCACGCCCTGGGCATCATCCACAGCACTTATCGGGTCGCTCCGGGTCGCTTCAAGGATTACATTTCGACAGCCAAACCAAATGGTTATCGCTCTCTCCATACCGGGGTATTGGGGCCTGAACAACACCGTATTGAAATTCAGATACGGTCTCATGAAATGCATGATATCGCAGAAAACGGTGTCGCCGCCCACTGGACGTATAAACAGAAGGCCGGCAAGACAGAAGGGCGGCAATACCGCTGGATCAGGGAATTGCTCGATATTCTCGATCACGCCACTTCGCCCGATGAATTTCTTGAGCACACCAAGTTGGAAATGTATCAGGATCAGGTTTTCTGTTTCACCCCGCGCGGTGATCTGATCAACATGCCGCAAGGGGCGACGCCTGTTGATTTTGCTTACGCCGTCCATTCGGAAGTGGGCGACAGGTGTGTTGGCGCAAAGGTCAATGGGCGGATGATCCCGCTGCGCAAGGAATTACGAAATGGTGATCAGGTTGAAATCCTGACCTCAAAGGTTCAGACCCCATCGCCGACGTGGGAGCGATTTGTTGTTACCGGCAAGGCTCGTGCCCGTATCCGCCGCTTTGTTCACTCCCAGGAACGCGAACAGTATCAGCAGTTGGGCCGCGCGATCCTGCAACGGGCCTTCCGTGAAGAAGGTTATGAATACACAGACAAGGCGTTGTCCGGTGTTCTCAAGGTCTTTAATCAGGGATCGACAGATGATCTGGCCTCACAAGTCGGGGCCGGGCACTTACACGCTCGTGACATAGTCGAGGCGGTTTTCCCCGGCAGTAAGAAAAAACGCGATCAGAATGTTATCCCCCTAACCAAGGCAAAGCCAAAAGCCGGTAAGGGAAGTTCCAAAAACGCTATCCCCATCAAGGGCTTGATTGCCGGTATGGCTGTACACTATGCGGGTTGCTGCCATCCGCTGCCCGGTGACAGGATCGTTGGCATCATCACCACTGGCAAGGGTGTCACCATTCACACCATCGATTGCGACACCCTTGAAACCTATGCCGATACACCTGAACGCTGGCTTGACGTATCCTGGCAACAACAAACAGAGACACCCGATGTTTATGTTGGACGTGTTCATTTGACGGTGGTTAACGAACCTGGCGTTCTGGGTACGCTGTCCATGGTTATTGGCAAGAACGGTGGTAATATTTCCAACCTCAAGATTATCAACCGGTCGCAGGAATTCTATGACCTTTTGATCGACATCGAGGTGGAAAACCTAAAACATCTGACAGAAATTATCGCCGCCCTGCGCGCCACTCCGGCCATTGATATGGTTGAACGGGCACGCGGATAGCGGCCTGCCCGATTATAAATATTGTCCCCTAAGACGTTCTTTTTCTTCACTTTATCTAATCTATGGGCGTATATTCTCGGCTATGTTCAAGCGCCGCGAAAAGCCAAAATTACACCACCGTGCACGGGATTTCTTGTGGCCCAGCCTGGGTTGGAAACGATCTACTGAGTATCTCTTTCACAGGATTGGCAGACTGCCGGGCACTTCTCACACCATCGCCGCAGGCTTTGCCTGTGGTGCAGCAATCTCGTTTACGCCTTTTGTTGGCTTACATTTCATTCTCGGCGGTCTCTGTGCATGGCTAATTCGCTCTAATATCATGGCTGCGATTATTGGCACGGCAGTCGGCAATCCATGGTCATTTCCTTTTATCTGGACGCTGATTTATAATCTGGGCATCTCGATGGGGGCAGGGAGCAATGGTTCTGCCGCTAGCGATCTTGATTTTCCAACAATCTTTTCGTCCTGTATGGATGCTTTATTGAGATTCGATCTGGTTTACCTTATGGAAACCGCGTGGCCTGTGTTATGGCCTATGTTTATTGGCGGATTACCTGCTTTTGTTGTCGTTTGGCTGGTTTTTTATATTACCCTCAGGCCACTCATTGATAACTATCAAACCAAGCGAAGAGAACAACGAATGCGCAAAGAAATAGAATCACGAATACAGGAAACAGAACAATGAATATGCCTTTGCGCCTGGGGGTCAACATCGACCACGTCGCCACCATCCGCAATGCCCGTGGTGGCATTCACCCCGATCCTGTTGACGCAGCAAAACTGGCCGTGAAGGCGGGTGCCGATGGCATTACAGCGCATTTGCGTGAAGATCGCCGGCATATATCCGATAGCGACATCACCCGTCTGTGTAACGAAGTCGACAAACCCCTGAATTTTGAAATGGCCGCGACAGACGAAATGTTGGAAATTGCTCTGGGCCATGTCCCCCACGCAGCCTGTATTGTTCCGGAAAAACGCGAGGAAAGAACCACCGAAGGCGGGTTGAATGTCGTATCAGGCCATAATCGGCTGATGCCCTACATTGACGTACTGGGAAAGGCTGGCATTCGGGTATCTGTTTTTATCGAACCCGACATAGGCCAGCTTGATGGCGCCAAGGCACTAGGGGCGCCAGTCGTTGAATTGCACGTTGGGGCCTATTGTGATTCGACAGGCGGCGATCAGGAAAGAGAATTTGCACGCATTGTCGCCGCTGCCGCTCATGCTGAGGAAATAGGCCTGGAATGCCATGCAGGTCATGGCCTGACGTTTGATACAGTCGCCCCGGTTGCCGCCATACCGACCATAGCCGAACTTAACATCGGCCACTTTCTTATTGGTGAGGCGATTTTCACCGGCCTTGAAAACAGCATCCGTTCCATGCGCAGGTTAATGGATGAGGCGAGGGCATCGTCCGCTTAAACTTGACATCACCGCCCCGCGATGGCTTGATCGCGGCGCTTTTCAGGCAGAGTTGGCAAGTTCGTTGCCCTCGCGATTTGTTTTAATGACTGGATATCCATGAATCCGACCGATGGCGACAGCCCAACCCACGACAGCGAGAATGCATCAAAGAGCGGCGGAATCAAGGAAACGATCATCACCATCGTCTATGCTGGCTTGATCGCTCTGGGTATTCGCTCCTTTGCTTATGAGCCATTTTCGATTCCCTCAGGGTCGATGATTCCAACTCTGGTTGTTGGCGATTATCTGTTCGTTTCAAAACTTTCCTATGGTTACAGTCGTTATTCATTGCCTTTAAGCCTGCCGCTTATTCCAGACCGTATCCTGTTTAGCGAGCCCGAGCGTGGAGATGTTGTCGTCTTCAGGTTACCCACCGATACGGAAAAAGATTACATCAAACGCTTCGTCGGACTTCCCGGTGATCGAATTCAGGTCAAGCAAGGAATCCTGCATATTAATGGAGTCGCCGTGAAGCGCGAAAAGGTTGATGATTATCTGATTGATAATGGTTTTGGCAGCGTCCGCCGGGTGCCAAGGTATATTGAAACCCTGCCGGGTGGTCGCAAGCATTTCATCAATGAAGAACAGGGTGACACCGGGCCTAGTGACAACACTCCTGTCTATACAGTTCCTGAGGGCCATTATTTTGCCATGGGTGATAACCGGGACAATTCGTCTGACAGTCGCTATCTTGACAGGGTTGGTTATATCCCCCGGCAAAATCTGATCGGTCGGGCGGATGTGAAATTTTTCTCAGTTGATGGTGATGGCTGGAAATTCTGGCAATGGCCATCAACGGCACGTTTTGATCGTTTCTTCGACGGTATTGAATAAGACCAGTCAGATGACAGGTAACCTCACTGAACTTGAAGCAGCCCTGGATTACACATTTTCCAGCCCTCAGCTGCTGACTCTTGCGCTGTCTCATTCAAGTCTGGCTAAAAGCCGGGCCGATCGGGACCAGACAAATCAACGGCTTGAATTTCTCGGTGACAGGGTCCTGGGGCTGGTTATTGCCGGCATGATCTACGAAACCTTTCCTGATGAGGAAGAAGGGGCCATGGCGCGCCGCCATACAGCCCTTGTGCGCAAAGAAGCCCTGGCTCGTATCGCTCATGATCTGGCGTTGGCAGATTATATCCTTATGGCGCCTTCTGAAGAGGATAGCGGCGGCCGCGAAAACGAGGCCCTCCTGGCAGACACCTGTGAGGCGATTATCGCCGCATTGTTCATGGATGGGGGCCTTGGCACGGCCGAGACCTTTATCCGTCGCCACTGGATGCCCCTGATGTCTGAAGACCTGTCACCGCCCAAGGATGCAAAAACAACCTTGCAGGAATACGTTCAAGCCAAGGGAATGAAATTACCAATCTACCGTGAGGCCTTGCGTGAAGGCCCACCCCATGACCCGATATTCACCGTCGAGGTTTCAATTGATAACGATAAATTTTTGCCCGGTACGGGTAAATCAAAACGCCAGGCCGAACAGGTTGCGGCTTCCGCCATGCTGCGCCATCTGGATATCGATGAAGAGGAAATAGAGTAGATGAGTGGCGCGCCAAAAACCCGTTGCGGTTTCTTTGCCCTGATCGGGGCTCCCAACGTTGGTAAATCGACACTCGTCAATCGCCTGGTTGGGGCCAAGGTATCCATTGTTTCACCAAAGGTTCAGACAACAAGAACCCGTGTCCTGGGAATTGCCATCAAAGATCAGGCACAGATTATTTTTATCGACACACCGGGCATTTTCGCGCCCAAGCGGCGGTTGGATAGGGCAATGGTCGCCAGCGCCTGGGGCGGCGTGTCCGACGCCGACGGGGCGCTTCTGCTGGTTGACGCCCTACGCGGCATCAATGCCGATACGCAAGTCATTCTGGACGGTCTGAAGAAACAGAAACGACAGGTTATGCTTGGCATCAACAAGATTGATCTGGTTAAGAAACCGGTACTGCTGGACCTTGCCGCCAAGTTATCGGCCACCGGCCTTTTTACTGAAATTTTCATGATTTCGGCTGAAACCGGTGACGGTGTCGATGACTTGATGGAGTATCTGTCGGCCAATGTGGGCGAAAGTCCGTGGATGTTTCCAGAGGATCAGATTTCAGATATGCCGTCCCGGCTTTTGGCGGCGGAAGTTACCCGTGAGAAGGTTTTTCTTCAATTGCATCAGGAACTACCTTACGCAGTGACCGTTGAAACTGAAAAATGGGAACAGCGTGATGATGGTTCTGCCAAGGTCGATCAGATCATCTTTGTTGAGCGCCCGGGCCAGAAGGCCATCGTGCTCGGTAAAAAAGGCGCGCGCATTAAAAAAATTGGCGAGGCTTCCCGTAGAGAACTTGAAGACCTTCTGGGGCATCGGGTTCATCTGTTCCTTTTCGTCAAGGTCCGCGAAAAATGGGGCGACGATCCTGAGCGTTATCATGATTGGGGACTGGACTTTAACGCCAAATAACGGGTGCTGATTTCTATTCCGGATCAGCCTTAATGGGGGCTTTGTTAGCCATATCTTCAATGCGCGCGGCCCCGGAACTGCGACGATCAACACCACCGTTTTCCAGTCGCCATTTCTCGTTTTTCGATAAGGCTTCAGCCCACGCTTCGGGTTCATCATCAGGGTCGACGACGTCCGTGTCCCTGTAAGGCCAGGTTAATTTATGAACGCTGAGTTTGGTTTCCTCAATTTCACCGTCATCGAGTTTCTTCAATGATATTTTGACGATCTGGTGAACAAACGTACCGGTCACCTTTCGTAGTGACGAGGGTCGGCGAACATATTCCGGATCGTAAAGGCTGTCTTTTAAGCTTGAATAATTATTGTTGGTAAACTCAAGCAACTGGTTGATCAGTTCATTTTCCTCAAGATAGAGGGGCAATTCCGACATGACGTCCTTGAGAACAGAAAACACCAGGTTGGCATTGTTTTCAATGCGGGGATCTTCATTCAGTTTATTGGCGACAGCACCGAAATAGGAAGCCCGGTCTGGGTCCATACTTGCCAAGGCTTTCTCGATAATTTTTTTATGCACCGTTACACTCTAATTTGATTCGTTGATTATTTTATAACATGTAGGGCTTTGCGACATCAGATGGAATGGTCAGACCAGGCAATCGTACTTTCGGCAAGAAAGCACGGCGAAACATCCGCCATTGTCACCTTGATGACAAATACATACGGCGTTCATGCTGGCCTGGTCAGGGGTGGGGCGGGAAAGCGCAAACGCGGTGATTTGCAGCCGGGAAACCGGGTCGAGGCGCATTGGCGTGGACGGTTGGCCGAACATTTAGGCTCCTATGTTTGCGAAGTTCACGAGGCACACGCCGCACTCCTGATGGATGAACCGGACGCACTGGCCTGTTTGAGCGCCGCCCTTGCTACATGTGAAAGCGCTCTTCCTGAACGCGAGCCACATCCGTCCATCTTTGCAGGACTGGGGATCCTGCTTGCCTCACTTGAAGGCGAAGACTGGCCCAGCGTCTACGTAAAGTGGGAGCTTGGGTTATTAGGGGAGTTGGGATTCGGACTTGATTTCAGTTGTTGTGCATCCACCGGCGTGACTGAAAACCTGATTTACGTATCGCCGAAATCAGGCCGTGCCGTTTCTGCCGAGGCCGGAAAAATTTACAAAAACAAAATGCTTAAACTGCCACCGTTCCTGCTTCGCGAGGGCGTTAGCGGAGAGCCCGGGGAAATTGTCGATGGTCTTGTCCTGACCGGTTATTTTCTTGAGCGTCATGTCTTCGGACATTTACGCTCCAAATCCCTGCCAGCGGCTCGTCACAGGTTGCTTGAACGGTTGCGCAGGAATATATAAAGACCCTAATATAGTTTTCTTAAGGCGATGGGAGTTGAGTTTGAAACGGGTTTTACGATTGGCGTTGTTTGCGGCCCTGTTGCTGATCCCGACGGTGGGCCAAAGCGAATACCGTGAAGAGAGCCTCGACAACGACTACAGGAGCGAAATTGAGGCGCTGGCCGAGGAAGGTAAGTTTCTAATCCTTTTTTTCCATCAGGCTGGTTGCCCTTACTGCGACAAGATGCGCGCCCGCGTCCACCCGGTTGCCAAGGTGATGGATTATTTCACCGACAATTTTGTCATGATGGAAAGCAACATTCGTGGAAATCTGGATATTATCACCCCCGATGGAACGGAAAGTAGTGAAGTCGATTTCGCCAAAAAAGTCAGGGTCCGGGCGACACCGGTTTATATTTTCTATGATACGGATGGCACACCGGCCCTAAGAACAACAGGTTTTCTTGATCCCGACAAATTTCTGCTGGCGGGTAAATATGTCGTTGAAGGCGTTCACAAAACCAATAAATCCTTCTTCCGCTACCTTCAGGAACAGAACTGACCTATGAAGTTATTGAGGCTCGTTGCTGTTTTATTTTTTGTATGGAGCGGGGGTTCCCATGCCCAGGAAGCAATCCCGGAACTGAACGTCCAGCAGATCATTGAGCTCATCGAAAGCAATGGCAATTATGCCTTCGCCGCTGCTGCCGCCGACATTGACATCGCCCGGGCCAGGCGTGACCAGGCCCGCTCAGCCCTTTACCCCAGGCTGTCCCTAAACGCCACCGGCCAACATTATCAATCGACCCAAAAATGGCTTGCCGATAACGCCGAAGTGTACGGCGGCCTGGAAGTTGTCCAGCCGATCTATGATTTTGGCAAGACCGGTGCGACCATCGATGCTGCCGGTTCGGACGTGGAAGCCGCTGAAAAGGCACTGGTGAGCGCCCGAAATGCTGTCTTGCTTGAAGGGATGGCATTGTTTTTTGAACTTCATGCTTCCGAAGTGCAATTGCGCGCCTATAACGAGAATCATGCCTCGGCTTATGTGCGCTGGGACCGGGCCAAGGAACAACTTGGCCTTGGCCGTGCCAGCCCGCTTGATGTGGCGAAGGCGCTGGCGCTGGTAGAAAAAACCCGGTTCGAATATTATCGCGAGCGCAGCCGCAACAACACATACCGGATTCGGCTTGAAGAATTAATTGCCCAGGCGCTTCCCCAAGAATTGATTTCGCCGCCTCTACCACCAGAAAATGCGCCCCTTGAGGTGAATCGGGAAGAATTCGCTCTCGTCGTTATCAAGCGCAACCCGCAAACCGCGGCCTTGATCAAACAGGTTGAGGCCAAGCGTTTACAAAGGGGTGGTATCTCAAACCTTCCAAGTCTTGAAGCCTTCGGTAACCTTGGTCATTCAAGCAGGGATCTGCGTGGCCGAAACGAATATGCCGTTGGCGCGCGGTTATCCTGGCCGATCTTCAATGGTGGCATCATAGGTGCCGAACGCAACCAGTTAGCGGCCGAGGAAACGCGTTTAGGCGCCATGCTGGAAGTCAAACGCAGGCAACTGCGCAGACAATCCTTTGCGGTCCTGATGGATCAGAGTGATGCCTTTCAAAGAGTCATTGCGGCCAGGGCAGGGCTGGATTACGCCCAGAAGAACCTGCTTCGGCGTCAGCAGTTGTACTCACAGGAAAGGGTTGCTGATCTGGGACGGGCGATGATTGATAATTCGACGGCTGAGGCCGAATTGATCAGGGCCACCGGTGCCTATTATGTCGAAATGGCTCACATCGCCGTGTTGTTGGGCCTTAACCCAGCCCAGGGACTTGATGAAGGCTTGCTTGCATCGGTGCTTGAAGGGCAGGGGCCTGTGGAAGATTTCGTCCCTAAAGGCGGCAGTGGCTATGGTCAGGATGATCAGGACAAGGTGAACAGGAAAATCGTAGAATGAAATCCAAAATGAATGTCGTTATGCACCCATTGGCTCTTCTTGCTTTGACCTTGTTTTTAACGTTAAGCGCCAATCCCGCCTGGGCCATTGACCGAAAACTGTCTTTTGGTGTTTCGGGTGTCGTTATCGCGGTAAAAGTAAAATCCGGCGACCGTGTCAAGGCGGGAGACGTTTTGGCGATCCTTGACCCGACTATTTTTAAAGCCCGCAAACGTTCCGCCGATGCCAATGTCAAGGCGAGCAAATTGATTCTTGAGTTGGCCGAAGTGAAACTGACCCAGATGCGCGATTTGTTTGATGCTCTTTCGACTTCACAGGAAGAAGTCGAAAAGGCGGAAATTGCTCATGCCCACGCTTTGGCGACTTATGAAAAAGCCAGGTCGAGTGCAGAAATTACAGGTTGGCGGCTGCAGCGTACGCTCCTCAAAAGCCCCTTTGCCGGAACTGTCACTGAAGTTGCCGGTTACCCCGGAATGGTTATCAATAAATTTGCCGGATCCCAAACGGTGATCATCGTAAACGACCAATAGGACGTATTTTTTTAATACGACAGTTTGACGATTTAGTCCTATCGGGTACTATATGTGGTAGATATTACCACAATTAGGACCATCTTTTAGGACATTCCATGAGCAAGATCGCCCCTATCGGGGAAATTCGTGACACCCGGCTTGCCGATGCTCTCGGCGAACGCTATTTGAGTTATGCGCTTTCGACCATTATGTCGCGCTCCCTGCCTGATGTGCGGGACGGTTTAAAGCCTGTGCACCGTCGTCTTCTCTATGCCATGCGCCAGTTGAAGCTGGATCCGTCTTCCGGCTTCAAGAAATGCGCCCGTGTTGTCGGTGACGTGATGGGTAAGTACCACCCGCACGGTGATGTCGCTATTTATGATACTCTGGTCCGCCTGGCCCAGGATTTTTCCGTACGCTACCCATTGATCGACGGGCAGGGCAATTTCGGCAATGTCGATGGTGATAATGCGGCGGCCATGCGCTACACAGAATCGCGCATGACAACGGCCGCCACAGCCCTGCTGGAAGGCATTGATGAAGATGCCGTTGATTTTCGGGAGACCTATGACGGTGAGGATTCCGAACCTGTCGTTCTGCCTGCCAGTATTCCTAATTTGCTGGCTAATGGCTCTGCCGGAATCGCCGTCGGAATGGCGACCTCCATTGCCCCCCATAACATAGACGAGCTGGCGACGGCGCTGGCCCACATGATCAAATTTCCCAACGTCACATTCGATAAACTGACCGACATTATCCCTGGGCCGGATTTTCCAACCGGTGGCGAACTGGTTGAACCGCGCGAGGCCATTGTTGAGGCTTACCGAACCGGGCGCGGGGGGTTTCGTTTACGGGCGCGTTGGAAAAAAGAAAAACTCAGTCATGGTCTTTTTCAGATCGTCGTTACTGAAATTCCCTATCAGGTACAAAAATCCAGGTTGATAGAAAAAATAGCTGAGCTGATGAACTTGCGAAAATTGCCCATGCTGGCGGATATTCGTGATGAATCAACCGACGAGTTGCGCATTGTTCTGGAACCCAAAAACCGCACGGTTGAACCCGAAATGCTAATGGAACATCTGTTCAGGCAAACCGATATGGAAACCCGTTTCGGCCTGAACATGAACGTGCTCGACGCCCAGGGTGTGCCGCGGGTGTTGAACTTGCGCGAAGTCCTGCAAGCCTTTCTCGATCATCGTCACGATGTTCTGGTCCGCCGTTCCAAATTCCGGCTCGGCAAGATTGAACACCGGCTGGAAATCCTCGGCGGCTTCCTGGCGGCTTTCCTCAATCTGGATGAAGTGATCCGCATTATTCGCGAGGAAGATGACGCCAAGGCTGAATTGATCAGGGCTTTTGACTTAAGCGAGGTTCAGGCTGAAGCGATCCTCAACATGCGCTTGCGCCAATTGCGCAAACTTGAGGAAATCGAAATCCAGAAAGAAAACCTGAAATTGAGCACCGAGAAAAAGGAAATCAAATCCCTGCTTAAGGATGAAAAGGCTCGCTGGAAGGTCATTGCCGGGGAAATTGCCGAAATCAAAAAGCAGTTTGGTGTAAAAACCGACATTGGCAAACGCCGCACCGTTATTGGTGCGCCGCCAAGTGCGGTTATTGTTCCCCTGGAGGCGATGATTGAACGTGAGCCGATTACCGTTGTCTGTTCGGCCAAGGGCTGGATCAGAGCCATTAAGGGTCACGTTGATGGTGGTGGCGAGCTTAAATACAAGGAAGGGGATACCGAAAAATTCTTCCTGCACGCCCAAACCACCGATAAGTTACTGGTCTTCGCCACCAATGGCCGCTTCTACACCATCGGCTGCGACAAGTTGCCGGGTGGGCGCGGGCACGGGGAACCGTTGCGCCTGATGATCGATCTTGGCAATGAAGATGATCCGGTCGCCATGTTCATCCACGCACCGGATCGACGCCTGCTGGTTGTTTCAGATGCCGGGCGTGGGTTCATCGTCGGCGAAAATGATGTCATTGCCCAGACCAAGAACGGCAAACTGGTCCTCAACCTGAGCCCGGGGGAAGAGGGCACTGTCGCGGCGATTATTGAGGAGGGTGCCGATCACGTCGCCACTGTCGGCCAGAACCGCAAGCTGCTGGTCTTCCCGATTGACGAGTTGCCGGAAATGACCCGCGGGCGTGGAAATATTCTGCAACGGTTCGCCAAGGGTGGACTTGCCGATGCCAAGACATTCAAGTTGACCGATGGCCTGAGCTGGAAAACCGGCGAGCGCACCCGCACGGAACCGGAGATCAGGAACTGGGTCGGTAAACGCGCCCAGGCAGGACTAAAAGTCCCCCGCGGCTTCCCGTCAACGGGGCGGTTCAGCTAGAAATCCAGCGAGATATCCTGGTGCACGGCCCTGCAACTGGCGACCTCGGTTGCCTGTTCGGGGCTTAGGCGTTCCTGCTGGCGCAGGCCGATGGTGTCGCGGATGGCCATGTCATAATCATTCAGGCCTGACGCTAATTCATTGGCCGCCTGTTTTCGCCACGAAACTTCCGAGGCGAAGGTCGCAAGAGCCTGGTTAAGTTCCATGGCGGCTTTTTCAGGATCGGGCGTGTTGCCTCTGAAGGCCCGCCTGACTTGCGAAAGGCTTGACCTGATCTGAGTTGCCCCCCTGATCGCACCAAGGGATTTTTCGACAAGTTTAATGGCCTCGGCGGCCTGTTCATGAGATTGGCTGGCAATGATTCCGACGAGCGCCTTGAGTTGCTCTTCCATGGCCGCCAGGGCGTCGGCGTCGGCGATGATTTTTATCACCTCGGCTAACGGTTCATAGGCTTCATCAACGGTGCGGCGGTATTTCCTGCGCGCGTCATTGTTTGCCTTGGCCAGTTTCAGATAGCCAGCACGAGCCGCCTTCCAGCTTTCCGGAATGGTTTGTTCAAGTTCGGCAATGTCGACATTGATAGACGCTATTTCCTGCTCCATTGCCCGGCTGTCGCCACCTGAGCGCCTGCGCATCAGGTTTTCCTGTTTTTTGCGTTCGGCTTTCAGGCGACGAACTTTTGCTTCTATATCACGAACCTCCCGGTGTTGGGGTTTGTAGTCGGGGATATAGGCACCGAGTGCTGTATCAGCCTGGCGCACACTGTCTACAAGACTGAAGGTTTTTGTCGCCGAAACAAATCCTTCGGAAAGGACGGTGCGTGTTTTTTCCGGAAGATAGCTGATGTTGAGGGTCTGTGCCGCCGCAATGGCTTTCTTCAACGCATCACCTTTAACGTCATATTGGGCAAAGACCATTTCCTCGACACACAACTGCAGACGGGGATTACGCGGTGGTGGCGCGGTTTCAGAGGTCAGGTTGACACGGTTGGGAAGGTAATTCACCAGCGTTGGGAACACGCCGACAATAGCCAGCCCCGTAAGCTGCAGCAAAATGAAGGGTATAACCCCCTTGTACATCTGAATGGTGCGAACCGTCGCCGGGGCGACACCGCGAAGGTAGAAAAGAGCAAAACCGAATGGCGGCGTCAGGAACGAAGTCTGCATATTGACCCCGATCATCACGCCAAGCCAGACGCCGGTGACGTTGGCCGTTGTATCAGCAAGCAAAATCGGGGCAATGATTGGCACCACGACGACAGCAATTTCAATAAAATCCAGAAAGAACCCAAGCAGGAAAATAACAAACATGACGACAAGGAATTTGGTGATAAAGCCGCCGGGCAATCCATTGAGGAAGTGTTTGACCAGTTCCTCTCCGCCAAAGGCGCGGAACGCCGCTGTCAGCATGGCCGCACCGAGCAGGATAATAAACACCAGCGATGTCGTCTTTGCGGTCTCAATCATGACACCGCCCAAGGTGTCATTGATGGTGTATGTCCGCCACGCTGTCCAGCCGATGGAAAACAAGAAGACAGCTACTGCCGCCAAAGCCAGAAAGATGACAACGGCGTCTTCAGTGGTCTTCGCCGCCTTGATGTTGATATCGAAGTTGTTGAGCAACAAGCCGATAACGACAACCGAGACGATGGCCAGAATGGCGGGTGTGAAGGCGCCCTTTTTGCCATCCATCAACCGGTAACCAGCCATCACCATGGCGCCAACGGCGCCAATAGCGCCGGCCTGGTTGACCGTGGCGACACCAAGAACAATCGAGCCCAAAACAACAAAAATAAGTGTCAGCGGTGGTACCAGTGACAATACCACCCGCTTGTAGAATTCCCTGTCGTATTTCCCCTTGTAGGGAACCGGAGGGGCAGCTTTCGGTTTGATAAGAGCGTAAATCAGAATGTAGGCCATATACAGGCCTACAAGGACCAGACCGGGGAACAATGCGCCCAGGAACATCTCACCGGCACTGGTCGATGTCAGACCATATTCGGCAGGCATTGATGTCAAGCCTGTGGTATCCAGGAATTCCTGTTTGCGAAGTGTACCGGCGCGGTCAGTCGCACTCGACAACTGATCGGCCAGAATAATCAGGACAATGGACGGCGGGATAATTTGCCCCAGCGTTCCCGAGGCGGCAATGGTACCTGTTGCCAGGGGAACATTGTAATTATTGCGGAGCATCACGGGCAGGGAGATAAGCCCCATGGCAATTACCGTAGCGCCAACGATGCCGGTCGTGGCGGCAAGCAGAGCGCCGACAAAAACCACTGAAATTCCAAGCCCGCCCGGAACCGGTCCAAACAATTGGGCCATGGCAATCAACAAGTCTTCAGCGATTTTCGAACGCTGCAACATGATTCCCATGAAAACAAACAGCGGGATGGCGATCAGGGTATCGCGCTCGACTTCAAAATAAATTCCCCGAAAATTGGTAATGGCGGCGTTGATCCACTGCATGGGCCCGCCCTGGGCGAAGAAGGCGCTGGCGTCACCGGCAAAAACGTATCCGGACAATGCTGCCGCACCAATGGTAATAATTGCCGAACCAGGCAGGGCGAAAGCGACGGGGAATCCTGAAGCCAGTGCAGAAATCAGCAAAATCACCAGCAGCAGGAGAAAAATGACTTCCATCGTTCCTTAAACTTTCTGCTCGTTAGTATCCATGGCATCTAACAGCGCCGAACCACTGTTCATGTTATCTTCTGGCTTTTCTTTTTCTGGTGGCTGCGGTTCGCCCAAAAGAATGGAGGCGTTGCTCAAGAAATAACCGATAAACTGAATCATCATTGAGACGGCATAGATCATCAGGAAGCCCGCCATCAGGTATTTGACGAACATGCCATACCCATTCTGGGTCACTTCGTAACTGAGAAGTGGCGCGTTAATCAGGTTGGAATTGCCCCACATGCCGAAAATCAAAATAATCCAACATACCGGTATCCCCAGAATCAATGAGCCGATGGTGTTGGACCAGGCTTTGCCGCTCTCGCTGAAGCCCGTATATAAAATATCAACACGCACATGGCCTTCCTCGATCAGCGTATAGGCGCTGGCGAACAGGAACAGTCCGGCGTACCAGAAACGTACCAGATCGCCCATGAATGCCTGTTCGTAAGAGAAGACAAAGCGGGCGATGACAATCAGCAGTTCGGCAAGAACAATCAAAAACGCCAGCCAGATAAAGCCCAGTGAACGGGTGAACAGGCCAATGATAAAACCAATAGCGACCAACGGGTAGTGAACATGGATGCCGCGGTAGCTGGCACGCCCCAATTCCTTGGTCAATCCCAGACCGAACAATTGTTCCATGAATCCTTCGATCCTGAGAAACGAAATGGTGATATCAGCAACACCGATAAGCAGGATTGTCCAGAAGGCGGAACGAACAATGTAGGCGGCCAGCAACGCCATGGTCTCTGAATCTGTGTGCATGGAACGCGAACGGGTCATCAAAACAAAAACAATGCTGGCAACGATTGAGCCTGTGTAGACAACCAATTGCACCCAGCCCAGGGTCAATTCGACACCCTCAAGGGCTGAACTTAGAGGGTTCATTCCCAACAGACCATAATGGGCGAACAGGACATCAACCCCGGGCCAGCCCTGCCAGAAAATCAGGAAATTATTTAAAACGAAAAGCAGACAAAATGCCGTCCCAGTATATGCAAAAGCACGTAAAACCAAAGCCGTCGGTTTTAGTTCATAGTCAACTGAATTGTCAGGTAGCGCTGTCATAAATAATTGGTCGTTATTGAGTTTGACACAAGATAGATAGCGTAAAGCGGAGCCCTCGTTTGATGGGCTCCGCTTTCGCTTGGTCTTTGCGACTTCGACTTAAACGCCGAGAACGCGGTTACGCTGGGCCACATAGGCCTGATCGGAAATTTTCGACCAGGCACCCAGATCCTTACGGGCGGCCAGGAAGCTTTCGTGAATTTCACCAGCAAGCGGGCTATGTGCACGAACGGTTTCAAACACTTCAGCCGCGGCAACGCCGAAACTGTCATAGACGTCATCGTTGAATTCACGCAGTTTGACGCCCTGGTTCTGGACCAGATCGGCAAGTGCTTCACCACTTTTGGCGTTATATTCAGCCATCATGACATCATTTTCCATGGAGGCCGCAGCTTCGATGATGGTTTGATCTGTCTTCGAAAGTGTGCCCCACCAGGAAGCATTCATACCCAGTGCAAGTGTTGAGCCGGGCTCATGCATGCCAGGGAAGTAGTAGTATTTGGCCGCTTCGTAGAACTTCATGAAGCGATCGTTCCAGGGGCCGACCCACTCGGTGGCATCAATAGCGCCGGAAACCAGGTTTTCATAAATTTGACCACCGGGAATTGAAACAGGCGAGGCACCCAATTTGGCCAGAACGTCGCCGCCCAGACCGGGAATACGCATTTTCAGGCCCTTGAAGTCGTCGGCCGAGTTGATTTCCTTGTTGAACCAGCCACCCATCTGGACACCGGTGTTGCCGGCCATCAGGTTTTTCAGGCCAAATTCACCGGCCAGCTTGTCCCACAATTGCTGGCCGCCACCGAAGCGGATCCAGGCGTTCATTTCGGTATAAGTCAGGCCGAAAGGAACGGCGGTAAAATATGCCCAACCCAGGTGCTTGCCTTTCCAGTAGTAATCGGCAGCGTGATAAGCCTGCGCATTACCCGATGCGACTTCATCAAAGGAGTCAAACGCGCCAACACGTTCTTTGGCGGCGAAATACTGTACCTTGATGCGGCCTTCGGTCATGTCATTGATACGTTGGGCCAATCGCTGGGCACCAGTTCCAAGGCCCGGGAAATCCCGTGGCCATGTGGCGACCATGACCATGTCGATGGTTTTCTTGACAATGGCAGGTGCGGCTACAGGTGCTTCGGGTTTTGGGCATTCTTTTTCGACGATTTTTACTTTTTCTTCGCAACCCGAAAGCAACGCAGCGCCGACACCGACAACAGCCGCAGCACCACCAAGTTTGAGAGCTTCTCTACGTTTCATGGAAATAAATCCTCCCTGGAATTAAACAATTTATTGGTCTTGATTTACGAATTTAGACTTTCGCCAAATTTAAGAACTTAAGATGCCCGATTGTGCGGCCTACTTCAATAACCTAATACCTTTTTACCTATTATATTATTCCGTTGGTTTAACGCCTTGCCTTGTTTCTGATTCTTTCCAGCCTTGCGGGGAATACATCTCAAGTGGCTGAAATCCTGTTTTATAAGACATTTTCCGACAACCATCGATCCAGAACCCCAGATATACATAGTGCAGTCCCTGTGCGCGTGCGTGCTGGACGAGCCATAAAATCATATAAGTGCCAAGGCTTCTGCGGTTTTCCATATCCGTGTCGAAGAAGCTGTAAACGGCGGAAAATCCATCACGCAGTTTGTCGATCAGGATAGCGCCAACCAGTCTGTCCTGGTGGCGGAATTCGACCAGTGCCGTATCAATGATGTTTTCTTCAACGAGGGATTGATAATCAGAAAAGTCCATGTTTTCCATATCACCCCCAGCGTGCCGCGAATTTTGATACGTCGAAAATAGCGCAAACTGCTCTTCATTGGCGAAGGGGGCGACTTCCATCACCTCCAGATCAGAATTACGAGACAGGATTTTCCGTTGGGTGCGCGAAAGTTTAAATTGATCGGCAAGAATTCTGACGGCTACGCAATCATCACAGCCTGGGCATGCCGGTGCGTAAGCGATACCGTGAGAGCGTCGGAAACCGGCCCGGGTCAGGGTTTCGTGCAGGGACTGTGCCTGCCTGTCACCAAGTTCGGTAATGACGCGTCGTTCAACTCTGTCGGCAAAATATGGACAAGGCAAAGGGGCAGTGGTGAAGAAATAATGAGTGCCACTTGTCGGGGCCAGAAGGCGGCTATGACGCATGTCGGGGGCCTATTGCTTGGTTTCCTCATCATCAAACAGGGGACTGCTCGCAGGCTGTTCTTTTATTGCGGCAGGCTTTTCGGGGGCTGCAATTGGTGCGACTATGGAGCCGCCGGAGGCAGCCGGTTGTTCCTCCGGGGGGCTCTCTTGTGGTTGTTGCGGTACAGGCTGGTTGCCGGACCCCCGTAACAGGACGATTGAAAGGCGGCGGTTACGGGCATTTTTCGGGTCATCAGGCATCAGGGGCTCGGTATCGGCGCGACCGACAACGCGGGCAACCCTTTTTTCATCCACACCCAGGCCCTTCAGGACCCGGCGTGCATTATTGGCCCGGTCGGCCGACAATTCCCAATTGCTAAAGCCATCGTTCCTGACGAAGGGGACAGCATCAGTATGACCAGAAATGGCAATGTTTTGTGGCATTTCCAAAATTACCTGGGCAACAAGTTCCAGAACCTTGCGGGCGTGAAGGTACATATCTGACCCGCCACTTGGGAACATCGCCAGCCCTTCCTGATCGACCAGTTGAATACGCAAGCCTTCAGGTGTGTTGTCAATCATCAGGCTTTTTGCCAGCTGTTTCAGTTGAGGGGACGCTTGAATGGCCTCATTGAGGGCTTCTTCTGCCTTTTCGAACTGTTCTTCTTCCTGTGCTTTTTGCAGTTCCTCAAGTTGTTCAGTTGAAGCATCGCCTTCTTCTACGTCCTTGATATCAGCGGCACCAACTTTCGGCGGCGGCAAATCAACGACGACACTGGGTCTAGAGGCATCTTGCTGGGAGACACCTTCTTCGCCAATCGTTTTACCGGCAAGAATATCACCACTACCTGACTGGCTTGAAGACGCGGTTGTCGGCGCAAAGTAGTTGGATATGCCTTCCAGTTGTTCCTGGGTAACCGAATTGAGCAGCCATAACAGCAGGAAAAAGGCCATCATCGCCGTCACGAAATCGGCGTAAGCAATTTTCCATGCGCCACCGCCATGCCCGCCGCCGGATTTGTAAACTTTCTTGATGATAATGGGTTGTTGATCTGCCATTTTTTAACTCGGCAGGTTGCCAATCATTTCTTCGACTTCTACAAACGTTGGCCGAACGCCTCCGGGTAGACTTTTACGGACGAATTCAACGGATACCTGCGGCGCGTATCCCTGCATATGGGCAATCAGCCCGGCTTTGATGCAGCTCATGTATTTTGAATCCGCCTCAAAACTGGCGCCAACTGATTGCGCAATCGGGGCCAGAAAGCCATAGGCGATCAAGATACCACTAAATGTACCCACCAGAGCCGCACCAATCAGGTGACCAAGAACTTCCGGTGGTTCGGTAATCGAACCCATGGTGTGAATAACACCAAGAACGGCGGCGACAATACCAAGGGCGGGGGTGGCATCGGCCAACCCTTGAAGGGCAGCCGCGACGGCATGATCCTCATCGTGGTGCATACCCAATTCAGTATCGATGATTTCAGCGACTTCATGGGCGTTTGACGTGCCCAGTGTCAGCATGCGTAAATAATCACAAAGAAATTCAACGGCATGATGGTCTTCAATAAAACCGGGGAAGTTTTGAAACAGGGCGCTTTCATGTGGGTTTTCCACGTGCGCTTCCAGGGCCAGGTCGCCTTTGCTTTTGGCCAGCTTGAAGACTGAATAAAGGACACCGATGAGTTCCATGTAATCTTCGGCCTTGTACGACGGGCCCTTCAGGAAGGTTCCCATGGCGCTGAGGGATCTTTTTATGTAGCTGGGGTTACCAGCCACGAAAGCGCCCAGTGCACCACCGAAAATAATAAGGAATTCCAACGGCTGCCAGAGCACGTCCAGGTGACCACCGGCGGCAACATAACCACCAACAACGCTGCCCATGACAACAAGATACCCAATTATCGCGAACATTTAGACGAAACCCCCGGGTATCCGTAGTTCATTTTTATTCGTTTCTGGATGTTCTCGCATTTGCAGTCCGAAGGCTATAAGTTTCGAAATTGTTTTTATACATTCAATTGTTTGCAGGCAGACAATAGAACAAGATCGTCAGTGGCTGGTACCGTTTTCAATCCAATACAGTGGTAAATAAAAATAGCCCACCCACACAAGGTAATTCTATCAGGAAAAAATACGTGAGCATCGATAAATTAACATTCCGAAAAGTGCTTGGCCGTTTTGCCACCGGGATCACCATCGTAACCGGTTTATCCGAGGATAATATTGCCGTTGGATTAACCGTCAACGCCTTTACGTCCTTATCGCTAGAGCCACCATTGGTTCTTTTTTGTCTGGACAAGGCAACGGCCAGTGTTAATGCCTTTAAAGAAGGCGATGGTTTCGCCCTTAATATGTTGAACGAGAACCAACAGCAGTTGTCGGTCAAGTTTTCGTCAAAAATTGAGGACCGATTCGCCGGTGTGGATTTTGACACTTGGGATACAGGCGTGCCCATTCTGGGCGGCTGCCTGGCTAATCTTGAGTGCATCATCGATGCTGTCCACGATGGTGGCGATCATCTGATCATCGTTGGCCGGGTCAAAAGGGTTGCGCAAGTTGAGGCAGGTAAACCACTGCTTTATTTCGACGGTGCCTATGGCCGCATAGCCTGATCATCCCCATGGAACAACTATCGAGCGCCCGCAGTTTCCTGAAAATGCCAGTGGTTAAGCTGTTTGGTTCGCAATTCCTGGCAGCCGTCACCTTGTTTTTGGTCATTATCCCGGTTTACGTCTCATTTGAAGACACGATGCCGTCCTTAACGGTTATTTTCGCCATTCAGGGTGTTGTTGCAGCTACAATCGGGGTGTTTTTCGGGCTGGCAAAATGGTGGGCAGGCATTCAGATAGCACTTCCTTTTGCCGCCTTTTATTCTGCCAACCTGGAAATTCCCGGCTTCGTCTGGCTACTGCTTTTTGCTCTCAGCGTTCTGGTTTACTGGAACAGCGCCCGCGACGGTATTCCGCTGTATTTAAGCAATTCCACGACCTGGTCGGCATTGGCACAATTACTACCAGAAAAGGAAGGTATCCGGTTTATTGATCTGGGTGGCGGGGTCGGTGGTACGGCTCTTTTCCTTGCACGCAACAGGCCAGACGCGCACATCCTGTCCATGGAATCCGCTCCCATTCCGGCGATGATTTCCAGGTTACGCTGGAAATGGTCGGGACTGAGCAATGTGGAAATGCGTTCGGCAGATTTCTGGAAAGAGAATCTGGCTGCCTATCAGGTCGTCTATGCGTTCTTGTCGCCGGTCCCCATGAATAGGCTATACGAGAAGGTGAAGGCGGAAATGAAACCGGGTAGCCTGTTTATCAGCAATTCGTTCGACGTTGAGGGCATCCAGGCCGATGAGGTGCTTGAACTGAATGACAACCGTAAAACGAAGCTGCATCTCTACAGAAACTAGTCGTCCAGGTTGGATAGTTCAGCGATGATTGCCTGCCTGTGCGCATCAAGGTCGGGGGCGGGGGAACGTGTCGGCGGGTCATCAAAATCCGACATTTTGATTGGATTTCCAGCCATTTTAAGCGAATTGGCACTAACGATCATATTTCGTGCATTTACCTGCTGATCGGCTAGGACCTGATCGACACTGTTTATCGGTCCCGAAGGAACGCCAGCCTTCTCCAGGATTTCCAGCCACTGGGCTACGGGTTTAACGCTCAGAGCCTTTTCCAACTCGTCCTTGAGGGCCGCACTGTGCTCGGTTCTTAAGGGATTGCTTTCAAACAGGGGGTTTTTCGCCAAGTCCTGTTGACCGATGGCTTCACACAGATTTGCAAAAAGGGTGTCGTTGCCAGCGGCGATGATCAGGTAACCGTCCAATGCCTGGAAGGCATCAAAGGGGGTGATCGACGGGTGCCGCGCCCCAATTGGGCCCGGGGCCTCGCCGGTAGCGGCGTAGCGGGCGATGGCGTTTTCCAGAATGGCAACCTGACAATCAAGCATGGAAACGTCAATTTTTTGACCCTGGCCAGTTTGCTGACGATGATAAAGCGAGGCATTAATGCCGATGGTGGTGAACAAGCCGGCGGTAATATCACCGACTGAGGTGCCAACACGGGTCGGTTCGCCATCGGGATGCCCGGTCAAGCTCATCACCCCGCCCATGCCCTGAACGACAAGATCGTAAGCCGGACGCTTTGAATAGGGACCACTGTGTCCAAAGCCGGACGCCGCAGCGTATATCAGGCGCGGATACTTTTCGTGCAGATCATCCCACCCGTAACCCAGTTTTTCCATTGTTCCCGGACGGAAATTCTCAACCAGAATGTCGGCCCGGGATAAAAGCTGCTCGAAGATAAGCTTGTCAGCGTCGTCTTTCAGGTTAAGGGCGATGCTTTCCTTGCCCCGGTTCAAAGACATGAAGTAGGCGGACTTCTGATCTTCCTCAGAGCCTACAAAAGGCCCGAAATGTCGGGCGTCGTCTCCTCCCGCCGGGATTTCCACCTTAATCACCCGGGCACCCAGATCGGCCAGCACCATGGTGCAATAAGGACCGGCCAGAACCCGGGTCAGGTCGATAACCGTAATGCCGGACAAAGGCCCCTGTATAGACATAGTGATCCCCTAAAATGACTCTTATTAGCTGTCTAATAAGTTGGCGAGAGCTTTCTGTATAGCGCCAAAATAGGGAACAGCTTTCCACATTATGAAAAGAGCCGATATTAAAATGGTACATTAGGCCACTATAAGGATGTCTAAAGAATAGAAAATTACCGAAAAAATCGCCGAACTCAATGGCGTGAATGTAACCAACAAGGAGATAAGGATGAATTACCTTCATAAATCAATGGCCGGATTTGCCGGTGCCGCTGCTGTCGTTGCGATGTCGTTTTCGGCCTCGGCGACGAGTCTTAAAGCGTCTCACCAGTGGCCCGGTGGAAAAGGCGACGTTCGCGATGTCATGGTGCAAATGATTGCGGAAGAAGTCGCCAAGGCCAATGTTGACCTTGAGATTAAAGTCTATCCCGGCAAGTCTCTTTTCAAGCCGAAAGAACAGTGGCAAGCAATGGTTAAGGGGCAGCTGGATATTTCGGCATTCCCGCTTGATTACGCCAGTGGCTTTCACCCACAGTTCAGCGCTACCTTGATGCCGGGTCTGGTAAAGAACCATGACCATGCCAAGCGCCTCAACGATTCTCCGTTCATGGATGATATCAAGAAAATCATCAATGACGCCGGTATTGTTGTGATATCCGATGCCTGGCTGGCCGGTGGCTTTGCTTCCAAGAAACATTGCATTTACGGCCCTGAAACAATGGCCGGCCAGGTTACCCGTGCAGCCGGTCCTGCTTTTGAACAGATGCTTGTTGGTGCCGGGGCGTCGATTTCTTCAATGTCCAGTTCGGCTATTTATCAGGCCCTGCAAACCGGCGTGCTAGACGCAGCCAACACCAGTTCGGGCAGCTTCGTGTCTTACCGCATTTACGAACAGGTCAAGTGCCTGACCGCACCAGGTGATTTTGCCCTGTGGTTCATGTATGAGCCGATCCTGATGTCCAAGAAAAGCTGGGACAAGCTGAATAAAGCTCAACAAGACGCCCTAATGGCCGCTGGCCAAAAGGCTGAAGATTACATGACAGGTGAAGCCAAAGGCCTGGATGACAAGCTCGTCGATGCTTACAAGAAAGCAGGTGTCGAGGTCGTCACAATGACCGGAGCCCAGGCTGATGCCTGGAAGGCGATTGCCGATAAGACCTCTTACAAAATCTTTTCCGAGAAAGTTCCCGGCGGCAAAGAATTGATCGCCAAAGCACTGGCCGTCGATTAATAAAATGGTTTTGGGGGCGGTTCATTTTTATGGCCGCTCCCATCGCCTTCCTTGACTTGTTAGTATCGGAGTGTCACCAATTTTAAACGCTGGTGGGGGAGGCCATTCGTGAAAAGTTTTATCAATTTCGTTTCTGCGGTTTCCAATTTGTGCGGAGTGGTTGCCGCCTTTCTGGTCGGTTCGGCGATTGTCGTGGTTTGCCAAATGGTTGTCATGCGTTACTTCCTCAATGCGTCAACAATCTGGCAGACCGAATTCGTTATTTTCTCGCTTGTCGCCTCCACCTTTATCGGCAGTCCGTATGTTTTGCTGATCAAGGGTCATGTCAATGTTGACCTGCTTCCCCATTACCTTGGCACCAAGGGGCGTTACGCTTTGGCTATGTTCGCCAGTCTGTTGGGGTTTGTCTTCTGTTCGGTATTAGCCTGGAAAGGCTATTTGCATTTTCATGAAGCGCTGGTCAATGGCTGGACAACGGATACGGTCTGGGCCTTGCCACTGTGGATCCCTTATCTCTCCATCCCCATAGGTATCGGCTTGTTGTCGTTGCAGTATGTGGCCGATATCATCGCACTGGCAACCGGTCATTCGATGCCGTTCGCTATGGATCATCATAGCGGACTTGAGGGAGAATAATCATGAGCCCTCTGGTTATCGGTGTCCTTGTCTGCGTTTCGACGCTGATTATTCTGTCAACGGGTATTCCCGTGGCATTTGGACTTGGTTTGGTCGCAATTTCATTCCTGGTCGTCTTCGAAGGCATCAGCTCCCTTGATATTTTAGCTGATCTTTTTTTTGGCGGAATTGCTGAATTCTCGCTGGTTTCAATCCCAATGTTTATTGTCATGGGCGCGGCCGTCGCGTCTTCCCCGGCAGGCAAGGATCTGTATGAAGCCCTCGACAGGTGGCTGCACAAGGTTCCTGGCGGTTTGATTATTTCGAACATCGGTGCCTGTTCGGTATTTGCAGCCCTTAGTGGTTCATCACCGGCAACCTGTGCGGCGATTGGCAAGATGGGCATCCCTGAGATGCGCAAACGCGGATACCCCGATGGTCTGGCGACAGGGGCGATCGCCGCCGGTGGAACGCTGGGCATTTTGATTCCACCATCGATCACGATGATCGTTTACGGTATTGCCACCGAAACATCTATTGGCAGACTTTTTATTGCGGGTTTACTTCCTGGCCTGATGCTGACAGTCCTGTTTATGGCCTGGTCGCTGTATACGGCATGGCGGCATGGCTACAGTTTCAATGAAGAAGGCTACGGCTTTACGCTAAAGCAGAAACTTGAAATCCTGCCGCGTGTCCTACCTTTCCTGATCATTATTGCCGGCGTTTTGTTTGTTCTTTATGGGGGGGTCGCCACTCCGTCAGAGGCCGCAGGCGTCGGGGCCATGTTCGTGCTGATCCTGGTCGCCGTTATTTACAAGGTGTACCAGCCAAGAAGAATCTGGGCAATTATCAGCGATTCAATGAAGGAAAGTGTGATGATCCTGATGATCATCGCTGCCTCGGCCCTGTTCAGTTACACGCTATCGAGCTTGTTCGTCACTCAGTCGGTTGCCGAATACATCGTCGCTCTGGATGTCAACCGTTGGGTTCTGATGGGTATGATCAACCTATTCCTGCTGGTCGCCGGGTTCTTCTTGCCACCAGTTGCAGTTATTTTGATGACCGCGCCGATCCTGCTTCCGATCATCGAACAGGTCGGCTTCGACCCTTACTGGTTCGCGGTCGTCTTTACCATCAATATGGAAATCGGTCTGATCACGCCGCCGGTCGGGCTTAATCTTTACGTGATCAACGGCATCGTTCCCGACATCAGTCTGCCGACGATTCTGAAAGGTGCCTTCCCGTTTATGCTGTGTATGGTCCTTGGCATTGTGCTGTTATGTCTGTTCCCCCAAATCGCGACATGGTTACCCACCTACATGATGGGGGTCGCGCTTTAAATTCAGGAAACAGGTTTGATCTCGACAAAACTTTTGACGTTTTTGACGCCCTTGGTGTCACGAATAATGCTCAGGACCGTGTCCAATTCTTCCTGCGAACCGGCCCGGCCAATGATGTAAATGGTGTTGATGACCGAACGCCAACGGTAATTGACTGAACGCACACCCTTGGCCGCAAGCAACTGACCCTTGACCTTTGTTTCAAGCCAGTAGTCATTGACGGTTTGCTGGACACCACCGCTTTGCGCACTATCACGGCTTTCTGCCTGCTGGCGCCTCTGGTCGCGCTCGCTGGTCGAAACCAGACGGATTTCATTGTACAGGGTCTTGACCCGGCTATCGGCACTGGCGAGGCCCAGAACCTTGTTAATAGTCTCCGTATTATCAAGGCCGCCGGTCAGCAGCAGACGTTGCTCCCAGACATCAATACCGATATCAAGGGCCAGATTTTTATCTGTCTGGATCAGTTGTTTGAGCAAATAACTGGCGATTTTCAAATCAGTGATCTGATCTTCGGTGATACGGTCCTCAAAGGCCGATTGGGCGGCATCCTGTAAAACGGTTGGTGTACAGGCACTGAGCGAAAAACCTGCCAACAGGAACGATGCGGCGAATGCTATTTTTATTTTTCTCATGGTATGATTCCCCCGGACGGTTTGGATAAAAATATATAGAATCCCATAACACAGGTTTGATGTTCGCAAATAACAGACCTTCGAATCAACCATTCACAAAGGCCGGCAATCAAGTGAGTGTTCAACATAAAGAAGAAGGGTTTTTAAGTCTTGGGCCACACGGGTTTCACCGTCTTGACTATACCCTTTGGGGTAAGTCAGGCGCTGAAAGGACAGTGATCTGCGTCCATGGGCTAACCCGCAATGGCAGGGACTTTGACTTTCTCGCCGCTGACCTGGCCGAAAATGACTGTCGGGTCGCTTGCCCTGATTTGCCAGGCCGTGGCCATAGCCACTGGCTGGGCGAGCCTGCCGATTACAGCCTGCCTGTGTACATGTCTGATATGACAGCGATGATTGCCCGTCTTGGTGTTGAACAGGTTGACTGGGTCGGCACCTCGCTTGGCGGCTTGATCGGCCTGTCACTGGCAGCCCAGACCAATTCACCCATCCGCTCGCTGGTCATAAATGATATCGGGCCCTTTGTTCCGGCTGAGGCCTTGAAAAAAATTGCTGAATACGTTGGTCACAACGAGGCGTTTGCGACTTACAACTCCCTTAAAACCTATTTGATGAATGTCCATTCGACCTTTGGACCCTTAAACGATGAACAATGGGATCACCTGTGCCACCATTCTGGCCGCGAGAACGCGGACGGGTCGTGGCGCCTTCATTATGATCCGGCCATTGCCATCCCATTCCGTCAGGCCGCTGCTCATGATATTGACCTATGGTCGCTTTGGGAGCAGGTGACTTGCCCGGTATTGATCCTGCGAGGCGAGCAATCCGATGTCCTGCCTCGGGACGTTGCCCACCAGATGCTGGAGAGAGGTCCGGCGGCGGAATTAATTGAATTTCCTGCCACGGGTCATGCTCCGTCACTGATGACTGATGAACAAATTGAAGCAATCAGAACCTGGTTTGACGCTGTTAGTGTTTGAAATTTATCGCTAAATGCTAATTTTTTATGATTGGAATTGCAAATAATCGCCTATATTGACCGGCAACAGATTGATTTTATTTATTCAGGCTTTGGAGACGCGAAATGAACCAAGCTCTCGCGACGACGAGTGGTCACGATATTAATGCCATCGGCGGAGACAATCTTGAGAACTTCGTTACCTTTACAATTAAGGATCAGCTGTTCGGTATCCCTGTCTTGCAGGTTCAGGATATTCTGACGCCGACCACCATTGCCTCGGTTCCACTGGCCCCGCCAGAAGTCAAAGGTTCAATCAACCTGCGTGGACGGATCGTGACGGTGATTGATGTGCGTGTCCGCCTTGGCCTTGGCAAACAGGAAAACCCCCGTGACAGTATGGGCGTTACCATTGAGCATAAACACGAGCTATACACATTGCTCGTCGACAAGGTTGGCGATGTCATTGGACTTGCCAGCGACCTGCATGAAAGCAATCCGGGCACCCTGGATTCACTATGGCGTGAATTCGCCAGCGGTGTTTTCCGGCTTGAGGGCAAGTTGATGGTGGTCCTTGATGTCGAGCGATTACTCGGCTCCATGAGGGAAGAATAAAAAAAGGGCCCCTTTAAGCCAGCCATTAAGTCGTTCGTAAAGAGCCATATCAGGAACTTTGTGCGGGGGCAGGAGCGTCACCACCGATCGTCAATGTTTGCTGTCTTTGGCTTTGCCAGCTTTCTCACCATCCTTCGAATAGTATCGTGACTCGATGGCCTGTTCATCAAAGTCGTCAATTTCGTATCCAAGTTCATCTGCAACATCTGCAATGCCGGGAATTTTACGCCACGAAGATACGTTCCATCTGTCATCACTTTTGTAATTATACAGGTCAACATTATAACGACGGGAGTGGAAGAAAGAATTGCGAACGGGCAAATCAAGAAAATCAAGGAGCTCTTCCACCTGTTGGTTTTCGGGCCCAAGCAAATCCTCATACTTGATCCTCAGCCATGGGGCGTCGGTTTTTTTCTCCAGTTGAAGTGCGTAGTTATTGAACTCGGTCCAGAAATAGAGACATTTCTGGAATGTCGACAGATCTTCCCATAAATCCTTGAGTTCAGGAAAAGCTGAATTTTTGTCAAACGGTGACAACAGACTGCTGATGGTCATCGTTTCACGCCCCTCCCCGTAGTAATTATGTGTTGTCATTGAAGAGGCGGTGGTGATGGGATGGCGGGAAATGTGGACAATTCTGATCCGCCCCTGCAATCGTTTCAGGAGATAGGAAATGGCGCCGTATGAGGGCCAGCCGGTTTCAATATAATGAATGTTACCTTCTTCATATTCCTTTGAAATGATTTCGTCGATCCTGGCTATATGCCCGTCCCTGAGTTCGGAATATTCCGGTTCATTAATATCCTCACCATTAAATAATTTATTGGCAAAATATCCTGCATGAACCGGCTCATGGACAGCGAAAACGCGATCACTGTAATTTTTGTCCAACGCATCAGCGCACCATTGTGTGCCACATCTTCCAGTCGATAAAAAAAACGTAGCAACCATTATACCCTCTTCGAATTGGAGCCTGTTGCATTTTCAAAACAGACTATATGAGGAATAGGTTAATAGCTCGTTCTTAATAGGGAAATTCTTAAAGAGCCTTTAGCAATCTGGCTGCTTCCGGGGCTAGATAGGTCAACACACCGTCCGCCCCGGCCCGTTTGAAGGCCATCAGGCTTTCCAGGACAACCCTGTCGTTATCGAGCCAGCCGTTTTCGGTTGCCGCCTTCAACATCGCGTATTCGCCGCTGACTTGATAGGCAAAGGTCGGCACCCCGAAGGTATCCTTCACCCGACTGACGATATCCAGATAGGGCATCCCCGGCTTGACCATCACCATGTCAGCGCCTTCACTGATATCGAGGGCTGTTTCACGCAGCGCCTCGTCGGTGTTTGCAGGATCCATCTGATAGGTTTTCTTGTCACCCTTAAGGGCTCCGCCAGATCCGACAGCATCACGAAACGGACCATAAAAAGCCGATGCGTATTTGGCCGCGTAAGACATAATGCGGACAGACTGAAAGCCCTTGTCATCAAGCGCTTTACGAATAACGCCGATGCGCCCGTCCATCATGTCTGACGGGGCGATGATATCACAACCGGCGGCAGCCTGAACCAGGGATTGCTGGCACAGTACATTGACAGTTTCATCATTTAAAATAATACCGTCCTTAACCAGACCGTCATGACCGTCGCTGTTGTATGGGTCAAGAGCGACATCACAAATGACGCCCATTTCAGGGTAGGCGTCCTTGATTGCCTGAACGGCGCGGCAGATAAGATTGTCAGGATTAACCGCTTCCCTGGCGTCCGGGGTTTTTAACGACTGCTCAGTGTTTGGAAAAACGGCGATGGCGGGAATGCCAAGATCGCTGGCCTCACCGACAGCTTCAACCATCAAATCAATAGACAACCGTTCGACACCGGGCATGGAAGCCACGGCCTCGCGGACACCTTTCCCTTCAACAACAAACACCGGCCAGATCAGGTCATTCGCGGTCAGCACATTTTCAGAAGTCAGACGCCGTGAAAAACTATCGCCCCGGTTCCGCCTCAGGCGGGTGCCCGGATATGCGCCCAATCCTATTGATCCGTGTCGTGTCACTGTTTTCTCATGCCTTATTTAAGAAGATGAAAATCCAAAGACCATAGGTTACAGCCCCATGTCAACGTCACCGGGGATCCGGGGATATAATGGTGGCTCGTCTATATTGACGAAAGTCTCGGCGATAAAGCCGTTGAAGCTTGAGGTCATGGAATTTGAATAAGCGCCAGCCTGACCGATTTCAATCCAGTCCCCCTCACGAATACAGTTCGGAAGGTTGATTTGGCCCGGAATGCAGTCTGTTGAATCGCATGTCGGTCCGAACATTGAGAAAGGGCTGGTCTCACTTGAAACCGTTTGACCAGGACGGATTACCCGCATTGGCAACTCAATCCCGGCGGTCAGGGTTTCAGACAGGCTGTGGTAAACACCGTCATTGATATAAAGGGACTGCTCCTTGCGCAACATGACCTGAACAACAAGGCTTGAGCCACTGGCGACAAGGCCGCGTCCGGGTTCGCACATCAACACACAATCACCGCGCAGATTGATTTCCTTTATCGTATCGGTGATGGCCGTGACGAAGTCTTCCAGTGGCGGTGGCTTGTCATTAACGTAATGGACCGGAAAGCCGCCGCCGACATCAAGATAGTGAATGTCCACATCCGACTTATCCATAACCTGGCCCATAATGCGAATTGCCTCGGCAAAAGCTTCGGGACTTCGACATTGCGAACCAACGTGAAAAGCAAGACCCGGCTGAAAGCCTTCGGCGGCGACCCGGTTGAGAAGAGCCGGAGCTTCATCAACGGTAATCCCGAATTTTTGCGACAGGTTGTAGGCGACATTGGCCGCCGGTGTGATCACCCGCACCAGACAGACCTTACCGTCGCCACCACCGATGGCTGAGACGATTTTATCGAGCTCCCGGTGGTGATCGATGACAAAATGATCGACCGAATAAACATCCTTGGCCGCAGCTATAGCGCTTGGTGATTTGACCGGATGCATGAAATAGCAATCTGCCTGGGGGAAATTTTCCCGGATCAAGGCGATCTCGGTTAGCGAGGCGGTATCGAAATGGCGAATACCGGCCTCGAAAAGTGGGCCCAGGACATTTAGGTCAGGGTTGCACTTGACCGCATACAAAACCCGCCCCGGAAAGGTATCCAGAAAGCGTTTGGCGTTGCGCTTCAGCTCTTCAGGGCGTAGGCAGTAAACCGGATATCCAGGCTGCAGTGCTTCGATCATCGCATCAACAGTGGAAAAGTGCTTCAGGGGCATCTGCGTCTACTTTTTATAAAGGGACAAGTCAGTGCGATAGGTGACACTATTCCATTGCTGCTGCAAGGACGATTTTTCAACCTGATCCTTTACCATGGTTGTGTTTTATATTAAGTTGACGTTTACGTTAACGTAAACTTGTTGAAGACCCGATTTTTCAGGAGTTAAGGCCGTGCCGGATGACGCCGTCATTCAGAAATCCTCATCAAACCATCAGGATTTAACCATACCCCCGCGCTTTATTACCGCCGCCAGCCTGTTTGATGGACATGACGCGGCGATTAACATCATGCGCAGGATCTTGCAGGCACAGGGTGCCGAGGTCATTCATCTGGGTCACAATCGTTCTGTCGAGGAAGTCGTAACTGCCGCCGTTGAAGAAGACGCTGACGCCATAGCTGTCAGTTCCTACCAGGGCGGTCATGTTGAATATTTCAAGTATATGATCGACCTGTTGGCCCAAAAGGGACGCCCGGATATTCATGTCTTCGGTGGTGGTGGCGGGGTCATCACGCCCGAAGAAATGGCTGAATTGAACGAATATGGTGTCAATCGGCTGTATTCCCCTGAAGATGGTCGCCGCATGGGCCTGGAAGGCATGATCATCGATATGATCGAGCGGGCCGGGCAGAAAAAGGGACCTGCCCGTTCTTTTGATCTGGATGCATTAACCAAGGGTGACCCGGCCGCACTGGCTATGGTCATCACGGCCCTTGAAAACAGCACCCTCGACGATGCTGCGTCCCAGAAATTGGAAAAGCTGTCTAAAGACAATGCTTCCGTGCCGGTGTTGGGCATTACCGGAACCGGTGGGGCCGGGAAATCCTCACTGACGGATGAAGTTATCCGCCGTTTTCGTCTTTATTCAGGTGAGCCACACATTGCCGTTGTCGCCATTGACCCTTCCCGACGAAAGACCGGAGGGGCGCTTTTGGGTGACCGCATTCGCATGAACGCCATTTCCAGCGACAATATCTTCATGCGTTCACTTGCCACCCGTGGCGGTGGCAGCGAGGTTCCGAAAAGTCTTCCGGCCATTGTTGGTGCCTGCAAATCAGCCGGGTTTGACCTGGTTATCATAGAAACACCCGGTATCGGCCAGGGTGACGCTGGTATCGTCGGTATGGCCGACCTGTCTCTTTACGTCATGACCCCGGAATTCGGCGCAGCCAGCCAGCTTGAAAAGATCGACATGCTCGACTTTGCCGATATCGTCGCGGTCAATAAACTTGACCGAAAAGGTGGTCTTGATGCGATCAGGGATGTTCGCAAGCAAGTGCAGCGAAACCGTCAGGCTTTTAGCGAAGACCCTGACCAGATGCCGGTCTTTGGCACCATTGCTTCACGTTTTAACGATGCAGGTATTACCGCTTTATATCAAGAGATTATCCACCAATTTTCTGAAAATGGTTTAACAACATTCTCATCATCATGCGATCCGGTCGGGACGCGGGTTTCGGAGCCCGGCGACGCCATCGTGCCGCCTGAACGGCAGCGTTATCTGGCCGAAATCGCTGAAACCGTGCGTGGCTATCACAGCGATGTGGAAAAACAGGTGACCATTGCCCGGGAACGCCAGCAATTGCAGGCGTCTAAATCAATGCTGGGCGGAGATAGCGTTGAACTGGACAAACTGATCGCCGCCCGTGACGACATGCTTGATCCCAGGGCCTGTAAACTTCTCGATGAATGGCCAGCCCTAAGGGAAAGTTACCGTGGCGAGGAGTTGATCACCGAGGTTCGCGGCAAGGAAATCCATACAATGTTGAGCCGCGAAAGCCTTTCTGGTAGCCAGATTCCCCGCGTTTCCCTACCAGATTTTGTCGATCAGGGTGAAATTCTGAAATGGCGGATGCGTGAGAACCTGCCGGGTCATTTCCCTTATACAGCCGGCGTGTTCCCGTTCGAGCGGGCTGGTGAGGACCCGACACGGATGTTTGCCGGTGAAGGCGACGCCAAACGCACCAACCAGCGTTTCAAGTATTTATCCGCCCATTCAGATGCCAAGCGGCTGTCGACGGCCTTTGATTCCGTGACGCTCTACGGTTTCAATCCGGACGAGCGCCCTGATATTTATGGCAAAGTCGGCAATTCCGGCGTCTCCATCGCCACTTTGGATGACATGAAGGAGTTGTATGACGGTTTCGACCTTTGTCAGCCATCGACATCAGTGTCCATGACCATAAACGGTCCGGCGCCAACCATTCTGGCGTTGTTCCTGAACACGGCCATAGACCAGCAGATTGACCGCTTTACGGCGGATAAGGGCAGGGCGCCTGATGCCAGCGAGGCAAATGAAATCCGTGCCTGGGTCCATGAAAACGTACGCGGCACCGTCCAGGCTGACATCCTGAAAGAAGATCAAGGCCAGAACACCTGTATTTTTTCGACAGAGTTCGCCTTGAAGATGATGGCTGATATTCAGGAATACTTCGTCGAAAACCGGGTCAGAAACTTCTACTCAGTGTCCATATCCGGCTATCACATTGCCGAAGCAGGGGCCAACCCGATCTCGCAACTGGCCTTTACCCTGTCAAATGGCTTCACCTATGTGGAAACGTATCTGGCGCGGGGTATGAATATTGATGATTTTGCCCCCAACCTGTCGTTTTTCTTCTCCAATGGGATGGATCCGGAATACGCGGTCATGGGCCGTGTTGCCCGCAGGATATGGGCTACGGCCATGCGTGATCGCTACGGGGCCAACGAGCGCTCACAAAAGCTGAAATACCATGTTCAGACGTCCGGCCGATCCCTTCATGCCCAGGAAATGTCCTTTAACGACATTCGCACAACCTTGCAGGCGCTGATTGGCATTTATGACAATTGCAACTCCCTGCACACCAACGCCCATGATGAGGCCTTCACGACCCCGACCGAGGACAGTGTCCGCCGGGCCCTGGCGATCCAGATGATTATCAACCGGGAATGGGGGCTGGCGATGAACGAGAACCCCAATCAGGGGGCTTTTGTCATCGACGAGTTGACCGACCTTGTTGAAGAAGCCGTGTTGCAGGAGTTTGAGCGCATTTCTGAACGTGGTGGCGTTCTGGGTGCTATGGAAACCGGCTATCAGCGCGGCAAAATCCAGGATGAATCCCTGTACTACGAGACTAAAAAACACGATGGCTCTTACCCTATCGTTGGCGTCAACACCTTCACCAATCCCAACGAAGACGAAGCCGTTGTCACCCCCGACCTTGCGCGCTCGACAGACGCAGAAAAAAAGAGCCAGATCAAACGCCTGAGAGGCTTCCAGAAGGCAAATGCAAAATCCTGCCGGGAAATGCTGGCGCGCCTCAAATCAGCAGCAACCAACAACGAAAATGTCTTCGCCGTGCTTGTCGAAGCAGCTCGCCATTGCTCCCTTGGCGATATCACCGAGGCGCTTTTTGAAGCGGGCGGCCAATACCGCCGCAATATGTAATCCTTCAAACGGGTGACATCGCAAATCCATTGGGTTTATATAAACCCATGAGCACTGATAAAAATCATGGCCGCGAAGTTCTGGTCGAAATGCATTACACCTCCGGTCGTTCGGTCAGGGTCGTTGCCATCGATCCGGTCACTGGAACAGAAGTTACCATGGTCGGTGATGCATCACGCAGCGAAGCGGAATTGAAACGCCTGGCAGCGAATAAACTTATGTATGTACTCAATAAAAAGAAAAATGCCGAAAAACCGGAAAACGACCTTTATTGACCCTAACAATATGTATTTACCTGCGCTTGTGCTTGTGGTTTGTTGGCATCGGGTGCGGATATGTGGTACTTATAATTTTTCTGGAAATAGCCCAATAGTTTTTTGGTTTTGTACGAGCAAAAGGGACCTTTATGTCTTCTGAAACCATCGCCATCGCCAGCGACCATGGCGGCTTCGAATTGAAAAACGAACTCAAGCAGGTCCTCTCCGATCTTGGCTTTGCGATCCTCGATCTTGGTGCCGACAGCATGGAGTCCGTTGATTATCCGGATTTCGGTTACGCCGTGGCTGGGGCTCTCAAGCAAGGTCTGGCGACCCGCGGCGTTCTGGTTTGTGGCAGCGGCATCGGCATTTCCATCGCTGCCAACCGCCATCCGGTTATTCGCGCGGCCCTGATCCATGATGCACTGGGCGCTAAATTGTCGCGTCTTCACAATGATGCCAATGTCATCGTCTTCGGCGGTCGTATGATCGGCCCGGACCTGGCCAAGGATTGCCTGCGCGTGTTCCTTGAAACAGAATTCGAAGGCGGTCGGCATGCCCGGCGGGTCGATAAACTTTCCAATCCTGAATAATTTTTTTTATTACGCTTAAGGGGGTCGCCGATGTCTGGCGCAAATAATGCCTATCCATCTCAAAATCATGAGAATTTCTTCAATCAGTCGCTTGTCGAAACAGATCCGGAGTTGATGGCTTCGATCAAAGACGAACTGACTCGTCAGCAAGAGCAGATCGAACTGATCGCGTCGGAAAACATCGTTTCCCGGGCCGTCATGGAAGCTCAGAGCTCTGTAATGACCAACAAATATGCTGAGGGATATTCCGGGCGGCGCTACTATGGTGGTTGTGAGTATGTCGATGTCGCCGAAACCCTTGCTATTGAGCGGGCGAAAAAACTTTTCAATTGCGGCTTCGTAAACGTGCAGCCCCATTCAGGTTGTCAGGCCAACGGCGCCGTTATGTTAGCCCTGCTGAAGCCTGGCGACACCATTTTAGGCATGTCGCTGGCCGCTGGTGGTCATTTGACCCATGGCGCACCGCCAGCCCAATCGGGCAAGTGGTTTAACGCCATCCAGTACGGTGTCCGTAAAGAGGATGCCCTGGTCGATTTCGATGAAGTCGAAAAACTGGCGAAAGAGCACCAGCCGAAACTGATCATCGCCGGGGGGTCCGCTTATCCCAGAACCCTCGATTTTGCCCGATTCCGGGAAATTGCCGATCAGGTCGGAGCGATTTTACTGGTCGATATGGCGCATTTTGCTGGCCTTGTCGCCGCCGGTGTCCACCCGTCACCACTTCCCATTGCCGACGTTGTTACCACGACGACACACAAAACCCTTCGCGGCCCGCGCGGCGGCATGGTTCTGACGAACAATGAAGACATCGCCAAGAAAATCAACTCTGCGGTATTTCCCGGCCTTCAGGGTGGCCCGTTGATGCATACTATCGCCGCCAAGGCGGTCGCCTTTGGCGAAGCCCTGAGGCCCGAGTTCATAGAGTATTCAAAGTCAGTCGTCGAAAACGCCCGTGTTCTGGCCGAGACCCTGATTGAGCGGGGACTGGATATCGTCTCTGGCGGCACCGACACTCATTTGATGCTGGTTGATCTCAGGCCCAAGGGACTTAACGGTCGGGATGCCGAGCACAGTCTTGAACGAGCTCGCATGACCTGTAACAAAAATGGTATTCCATTTGATCCTGAAAAACCCACTGTTACCTCGGGCGTTCGCCTGGGCACACCGGCAGGCACGACACGCGGTTTCGGGCCGCAAGAATTTCGCCAAATCGGCAATTTGATCGGCGATGTTCTTGATGGCCTGGCTTCGTCCTCCAACGATAATTCATCGGTCGAGGCGGCGGTTGCCGAACAAGTCCTGACCCTTTGCCAAAACTTCCCGATTTACCGGGACATTTAAAGGAGTTCATCCAATGCGATGTCCATTTTGCGGTAGCGACGACACCCAGGTAAAAGATAGCCGACCGACCGAGGAAAACGCGACCATTCGAAGGCGTCGGTATTGTCCGTCCTGCGGTTCACGTTTCACGACATTCGAGCGGGTTCAGCTACGTGAATTGACCGTCGTTAAAAAAGATGGTGAAAAAGCACCCTTTGACCGTGACAAAGTCACCCGATCCTTGAGAATTGCCCTGCGTAAACGGCCCGTCGACAACGAGAAGATCGAACGCGTCGTCAATGGCATCCAACGCCGTCTGGAAACTCTGGGTGAGACCGAAATACCAACCAAAGTGGTTGGTGAAATGATCATGGATAACCTACATGATCTTGATCAGGTCGCCTACGTGCGTTTTGCTTCTGTTTACCGGAATTTCCGTGAAGCAAAAGACTTCGAAGAATTCATCGGTGAACTGGGTGACGAAAATTAAGCGGACGGGTGGTGCAGACGGGGGTCTGTGATGAGCTCTCCAGATATCGATACGCTCCACATGCAAACGGCACTGACCCTTGCCGGTCGTGGGCTTGGTCTGGTTGCGCCCAATCCCGCTGTGGGTTGTATTATTGTCGGTACTGAAGGTGGCGTTGTCGGTCGCGGTTGGACCCAGCCCGGTGGACGCCCGCATGCGGAAACGGAAGCTATTGGTCGTGCCGGCGATCAATGCCAGGGCGCTACTGCCTATGTTACCCTTGAGCCTTGTGACCATCGCGGCAAAACCCCACCGTGTTCGGTGGCCCTGATCGATGCCGGTATCAAGCGCGTGGTTATCGCTTGTGAAGACCCCGACCCCAGGGTCGCAGGGAAGGGGGGCGAGCGGTTGAAGGCCGCCGGAGTGGACGTTGTTCAAGGCATTCTTGAAGCCGAAGCCCGGACTCTGAACGCCGGTTTTATGTCCCGTCTTTCGAAGGGGCGGCCCTTGTTGACGCTCAAATCAGCAACCAGTCTGGATGGCCGCATCGCAACCCGCACCGGTCACAGCAGGTGGATAACCGGCACAGAAGCCCGGGCTGCAGTTCACATGTTACGGGCCCGCCACGACGCCATCATGGTCGGTATCGGCACGGCCCTGGCCGATAATCCTTCTTTAAATTGTCGGCTACCGGGTATGGAAGCATTCTCGCCGACCCGAATCATTGCTGACAGTACCCTGCAATTGCCAGCCTCAAGCGCCGTGGTTCAATCGGCCGGTGACATCCCGACAATCATCATCGCAGGAAAGGGGGCAGATAAGGGCAAAATCAGGGAACTTAAAAATAAAGCCGTCAAGGTCATCGAGGTTGCTCCTTCTGCCTCAGGGCATCCGGCACCGGCAGCCATGGCAAAGGCATTGGCAGATGAGGGGCTGAACAGTGTTTTGATTGAAGGCGGCGGCAAATTGGCGGGGGCTTTTATGCAAGCAGGGCTGATCGACCGTCTGGCATGGTTTCATGCAGCCAAACTAATTGGTGGTGACGGTGTTCCCTCGGTCGCTGCATATGGTGTAGAAAGCCTTCCTGACGCACCAACTTTTTACCGCACCTCTTTAAGAACATGCGGCGAAGATGTTTTTGAAACTTACGAACGTAGATAATACCATGTTTACAGGCATCATCACAGACATCGGAACAGTACGATCACTGGTCAAGACAGGCGATACCCGTATTGAAATCAGCACCGCTTTTGATGTCGCGTCCATTGATATAGGCGCCTCCATCTGCTGTAGCGGGGCTTGTATGACTGTCATTGAACGCGCCGAGGACTGGTTTGGCGTCGAGGCGTCGGCTGAGACTCTGTCAAAAACCGTTCTGGGTTCCTGGACACAAGGAACCAGGGTCAATCTGGAGAGGGCGCTTAGGGCCGGTGACGAAATGGGAGGCCATGTCGTATCGGGTCACGTCGATGGAACAGCAACGCTGACTGATCTTGAAAAGGAAGGCGATTCCCTTCGCCTCAGTTTTAAGACAAGCAATGATTTGAAAGGCTTTATAGCGCCCAAAGGCTCAATCACCCTGGACGGTGTCTCCCTGACCGTCAATGAAGTGGACAACGATACCTTTGGCGTCAATTTGATCGCCCATACTCAAAAAGAGACCACATTTGGTAATATTTCAACTGGTGACATCGTCAATGTGGAAATAGATATGCTGGCACGCTATGTTGCGCGGCTTCTCGAAATCGAGCGATCCTGAAAAGATTGCACATAAAGGATAAAGATAAAAACCGTGCCCCACTCAAAGAACCTGTCGCCCACTGAAGATATAATTGAAGATGCCCGAAATGGCAGGATGTTCATCCTGGTTGATGACGAGGAACGCGAAAATGAGGGTGACCTTGTTATTCCGGCACAGATGGCGACGCCAGAAGCGATCAACTTCATGGCTAAATATGGGCGCGGTCTTATTTGTCTGACTCTGACGTCTGAACGCATTGACGAGCTTAAGTTGCCAGCGATGCCCCGCCATAACGATTCCCGCCATCAAACCGCCTTTACGGTTTCCATCGAGGCGCGCGAAGGGGTGACCACCGGTATTTCGGCATCTGACCGGGCCCGCACCGTCGCCGTCGCCATTGATCCGACCAAGGGTGTCAATGATATCGCTAGCCCCGGACATGTCTTTCCGCTGGAGGCCCGCGCCGGTGGTGTTCTTGTTCGCGCTGGCCATACAGAGGCAGCCGTCGATGTATCCAGGTTAGCCGGGCTTAATCCGTCAGGCGTGATTTGTGAAATCATGAACGAAGACGGGACCATGGCGCGGATGCCGGACCTGGTGAAATTCGCCCAACACCACGAATTGAAAATTGGCACCATTGCCGATCTGATCGCCTACCGGCTGAAAAATGACAGGCTGATTGAGCGGACGCTGGAAACATCGTTCAACAGCAACCACGGCGGTGAATTCAAGATGGCGGTTTACGTCAATAACATCGCCTATGCCGAACACATTGCCCTGATTAAGGGTGATGTCTCCGATGGCCAGCCGGTGCCGGTGCGTATGCACGCCCTGAATGTCCTTGATGATGTGCTTTCCGATACCATGTCTGGTAAAGCCGATGAGTTGCACCGGGCCATGGAAATGATAGCCGATGAAGGGCGCGGTGTTATCGTCCTGATCCGTGAGCCACAACCAACCAGCCTGTCCGACCGGGTTCGTCACAAGTTAGGCGAGGAAGTGAAATCAAGCAGTGAGCTACGCGATTACGGAGTCGGCGCACAAATTTTGCTTGATCTTGGAATCAGGGATATGATTCTGCTATCCAATACCCATCGCAACATTGTCGGCCTGGAAGGGTATGGCCTCACAGTCATCGAGCAGCGCGCGATACCACATAAAACTTAAACGATAAGGAATTTTTGATGTCTGATACACCGAGCATCCTGATCGTCGAGGGCCGCTTCTACGATGATATTGCAGATGAACTGGCCAAGGGCGCAATTGCCGTTCTTGAAGAGGCAGGTTTGAACTATGAACGGATGCCTGTGCCCGGTGCTTTTGAGGTTCCCCAGGCTATCCGCTTCGCCATTCGCTCGATGGAGATCGGATCCGCAATGAGTCGCTATGCCGGTTTCATCGGCTTCGGTTGTGTGATCAGGGGCGAGACAAGTCATTATGATTATGTCTGTCAGGAATCATCCCGGGCGTTGATGAATATTGTCATGAATTACAGCGTTGCCCTTGGTTATGGAATTTTGACTGTGGAAAACCGCGATCAGGCGTGGGAACGGGCTGATGTCAGCAAAAAAAACAAAGGCGGTGATGTCGCCCGCGCGTGCTTGAGGATGATGGACGTTAAAAAACACTTCCGTCTTGTGCCACGATGAATGCTTCAAGCGACGAAGACAAAGCCAATCCGGGAGTTGACCGTTCATCAGCAAGGCTTGTCGCCGTACAGGCACTTTATGAAATAGACATGACGGGTATTGATGCCGATCCCGTCCTGGATGAATTCCTTCGTCAACGTTGGAAATCAGCCCTTGCCATGGCTACGGAAGGCGAAGAAGACTTGCCCGAAATGGCGGCCCCAGATGGTGCATTGCTGGCTGAAATTGTACGTGGTGTTACTGAAAAACGCGATGAACTGGACGGTATCATCGGCCCGTCACTGTCAGAAGACTGGAGCGTCGAGCGTCTTGAAGTGATCTTACGGGCAATTCTGCGGGCTGGTACATTAGAGTTGCTGACCATGGGGAAAGTTCCGGCGCGCGTGGTGATCAACGAATACGTCAATGTGGCGAGGGCTTTTTTTGACGATAACAAACCTGCTCTGGTTAACGGTGTGCTTGATAAAATTGCCCGAGTCCTACGGTCGACGGAATTTTAAAAGTGAGTAACAGGCCCGGTGAATTTGATCTGATCGGGAAGTACTTCAGGCCCTTGGCAAGCGCGGAAAGTGGAGCTGCGGATTTATGTGACGACGCCGCCGTACTGGCTCCAAAAGATGGTCATCACCTGGTCGTTACAATGGATACGCTGGTTTCGGGGGTTCATTTTCTTGAATTCACGCCTCCTCATTTTATTGCCGCCAAGACCTTGCGGGTCAACCTGTCGGATCTAGCCGCCATGGGCGCGGAACCGGCCTGGTATACATTGTCCCTGTCCTTACCCAGTGGCGGCGAGAACATCTATGGGGATGACTGGCTCGACAGTTTTACCCAGGCTCTGGAAGTGGAACAGATGCTCTACGCCATTACCCTGGTCGGCGGTGACACCGTTTCCACACCGGGCCCTTTGTCTTTGAGCGTCACCGCCATGGGTTGGGTAAAGACGGGCCAGGAGATGAAACGCTCAGGGGCCAAGCCGGGAGACATTATTTATACTAGCGGCACAATTGGCGATGCGACACTCGGTTTGGCTGCCGTTCAGGGGGATTTCTCTGAATTGGAACCTTCGAGCCTGGAAATCCTTACCGAGCGTTATCATCGACCGCAACCAAGGCTTGACCTTGGTCGGGAGTTATACGGTCTTGCCAGTGCCGCAATTGATATTTCTGACGGGTTGGTTCAGGATATGGGCCACATTTGTACGTGCTCGAAAGTCACTGCCACAATTCGTGCTGATGACATCCCGCTGTCTGCGGTCGGGCAGGGGATTGTTGAAAATGACCCTGACATGATGAACGTGATAATGTCGGGTGGTGATGACTATGAACTTGTTTTCTGTGTTCCGCCAGAACGACAAAATGCCGTCACCAACCTGGCCGATAAATTGAACCTGTCCTTGACACCGATTGGTGTTGTGGAAGCTGACGGCGCGGGCAACCAGGTCAAGATCATAGATGGTGATGGTGTGGAAATCAGAATGCCCACAACAGGTTACCGGCATTTTTGATTGCCTTAACGAATGCTTCCACATTTGAAGGGGACACGATAAGATTTCCGTTCAGGTCTGTTGACCGGACATTATTATTGTTATTTTGGGGCCACTTCCGCTATGGACGTCAAAAAAATTGTTATTATTTTCTCCGTTTTATTGATGCTTTCGGGCGGAACCGTCAGTGTGTTGAAGTTTCTGGAAATGGGCCCGTTTGCACCGGTCACTGAAGAAGAACTGAATGCCGAAAAAGAAGTCGTCCCCGATGTGCCGCCCGTCGCTATTGCAATGGATGATTTATATATTTCAATTTTAGCTGAAGACAGGGTCGCCGCTACGGTAATGATTAAATTGAGTGTGGAAGTGATTGGTAAGGAAAACGAAGAAAAGGTCACCAAGCTTCTACCCAGATTGGGGGATTCCTTTTTTAAGGATCTTTACGTCTTTATCCCTCGCGTCATTCGCCGTCAGAACAAACTTAATGCTGACATTCTTTCCGAGCGTCTGTTGATGGTTGGCAAAAAAGTGATGGGACCCAATGTCATTAACAATATCATTATTGAAGAAGTCAACGAGCGTTGATTCTTGCCGAAGCACTAAAGTGAAGTCCCGACACAACCCCCTAAAGAACAAACAGCCAGCGAAAATCTCGTTAATTAAAAATATCTAATATTCAAGATATTTCAGTCTATTAATGGATTTTTATTGCTTGTGTCATTATTTTTTTTCCTTTCCAGGGCATTGTTATAAGTGGCTGGTTGCTTTGGAAACTCGATTCTGTCATTTTCCCCCTGAATTTTTTGTGTGTCCCCTGATTCTCTTACTCTGGAGAACCCTGGGACTGTCCATCAAACGAGGTATGTAAAGCATGTCGAATGTCTATAATCTAATCATTGCCGGTGGCGTTATTGCGCTTGCTTACGGTATTTATGCCATTCGTTCCGTCCTGGCCGCTCCGGCCGGTACAGATCGAATGCAGGAAATTGCCAGCGCCATTCAGGAAGGGGCTCGTGCCTACCTGAACCGTCAATATTCGGCCATTGCCATGGTCGGTGTCGTCATCGGCGTGTTATTGGGCCTGAAACTTGGGCTGCTGGTTGCCATCGGTTTCTTCATCGGCGCTATTCTTTCTGGATTAGCGGGTTTTGTCGGCATGAATGTTTCTGTTCGCGCCAACGTCCGCACCGCTGAAGCCGCCCGTTCTGTCGGGCTTGCAGGTGGTTTGGACATCGCCTTCAAATCCGGTGCTATCACCGGCATGCTGGTGGTTGGTCTGGCCCTGTTGGGTCTTGCCGGTTACTACATGGTGCTTCTTAACATGGGCCTGGGTGAAAGCCCCGAAGGCATGCGTCACTTGCTTGAAGCCCTTGTCGCGCTTGGTTTCGGCGCTTCGCTGATTTCCATCTTCGCTCGTTTGGGTGGCGGTATCTTTACCAAGGGTGCCGATGTTGGCGCCGATCTGGTAGGTAAAATCGAAGCCGGTATCCCCGAAGACGACCCACGCAACCCCGGCGTCATCGCCGATAATGTTGGTGACAACGTCGGCGATTGCGCCGGTATGGCCGCCGACCTATTCGAAACCTATGCCGTAACCATGGTCGGCACCATGCTGCTGGCCGCTATCTTCTTCACCGGCCAGGACCAGGAAACCATGATGGCTTTCCCACTGGTTATCGGCGCGGTGTGCATTTTGGGTTCGGTTATCGCCACCTGGTTCGTCAAACTTGGGGCTTCCAACAACATCATGGGGGCGCTTTATAAAGGCTTCATCGCCAGCATGGTCATTTCGGCTATCCTGATTGCCGGCATTATCAGTTGGATGTTTGGCTTCGACGCCACCTTCACCGGTGCCGGGCGCACCATCACCGGCATGGACCTGTTCCTTAGCGCCTTGACCGGTCTGGTTGTCACCGGCCTGATCGTCTGGATCACCGAGTACTACACCGGCACCGAACACCGGCCGGTGCAAAGTGTCGCCTCGGCATCTGTAACTGGGGATGCGACTAACATCATTCAGGGCTTGGCGATTTCCATGGAATCGACGGCGCTGCCGGTTATTGTTATTTGCGGTGGTATCATTTCGGCGTACCTGACCGCTGGTCTGTTTGGGCTGGCGATTGCTGCGACAACGATGCTTGCCCTGGCCGGTATGGTCGTGGCGCTTGATGCCTTCGGCCCCGTTACCGATAACGCTGGCGGTATTGCCGAAATGGCCGAACTGCCAGAGGACGTCCGCAAGACGACCGATGCGCTGGACGCCGTCGGCAACACCACCAAAGCGGTGACCAAGGGCTATGCTATCGGTTCCGCCGGTTTCGCTGCTCTGGTTCTGTTTGCAGCCTATACCGAAGACCTCAAGCATTATTTCCCCGATGTCAATGTGACCTTCAACTTGCAGGATCCGTTCGTTGTTGTCGGCCTGTTTATTGGCGGCTTGTTGCCGTTTCTCTTCGGCTCTATGGGGATGATGGCTGTCGGTCGCGCCGGTGGCGAACTGGTCGTTGAAATCCGTCGCCAGTTCAAGGAAATCCCCGGCCTCATGGAAGGCACCGGCAAGCCTGAATACGGCAAATGTGTCGATATGCTGACCAAGACGGCAATCAAGGAAATGATCCTGCCGTCGATGTTGCCGGTGTTTGCCCCGGTGGTCATCTATTTTGTCATCATGCCGATTGCCGGGCAGGGGGCCGCCTTCACGGCGCTTGGCGCGATGCTTCTGGGTTCTATCGTTACCGGCCTGTTCGTCGCCATTTCGATGACCTCCGGTGGCGGTGCCTGGGATAATGCCAAGAAGTACATCGAGGATGGCAACCATGGCGGCAAGGGTTCAGACGCCCACAAGGCTGCCGTTACCGGTGATACGGTTGGCGATCCTTACAAGGATACAGCAGGGCCAGCCATCAACCCGATGATCAAGATCATCAACATCGTAGCTATCTTGTTGTTGGCAATTCTGGCCTGATCAAACAACGACAAAGACATGAAAAATCCCCGGAGGGTTCACCTTCCGGGGATTTTTTTGTTCCTATTGAAGTGGTGCTAGTTAAAGCGGCCCAGGTTGCCGAACAGTTGGTCGATCAGGGTGAATTCGTTGCCGGCTGTTGGCGTCGTGCGATCGACAGGCTGGATATTCTTGCCGTTTTCGGCGCTCAGAGTTTCGATCGTACTGACAATGCCGTCCTTATCAAACTTTAGGATTATGACTTTTCGCTCTTTAACCTCGGGCTCAAAGAAGGCAACGGTTTCGGTGCGTTGGGAGACATAGAGCCAGGTTTCCTGATCAAAAACGGCGACACTGGACGGGGTTCCGAGGATTTCCTCGATTTCAGCACGTGATTGCTCCCCCGGCACGATCTCGCTCAAGCGTTCCGGATCAGGCAAATTACCGCGCACGTCAATCTTTGGTGTACAGGCGCCAAGCAGCACCAACAGACCGAAGGTAAATAAAAGCTTTGAAGGTTTTGATATCAACATTATTACTTGGCCCCGTTTAGGCAGAGGGTGCGTCTATAAAGCATCAGATGACTATTAGTATATGATAAAACAAACCAATCGAAGTCCGTTATCAAAAGTCTGATCTTAAAATGAACATTCTGAAGAACTTTTTCTCTTTTTCCCGCGAAAAAGAAACCGCTCATAAAATGTATCGAATCATTGTCGAACAGGCCCGTCAGCCTGTCTTTTACAAGGATTTCGGCGTCGCAGACACCTTCGATGGTCGTTTTGATATGATCTCCCTGCATATGATTCTTGTCATCCGCCGTTTGAAATCGGACGTTGAGAAAACCCGAAAACTGTCTCAGGCCTTGTTCGATTACATGTTCGACGATATCGATTTGAACCTGCGCGAATTGGGAATCGGTGACATGGGGGTACTCGTCAGGGTCAAAAAAATGGCCAAAGCCTTTTATGGGCGCCTCGAATCCTATGATCTGGGACTTTCAGAGGACGATGATACGAATTTAGCGGCCGCCCTTGAACGCAACCTGTTCCGCGAGAACGAAACAACGGCGGAGAATCTGGCCCTTATCGTATCCTACATGCGCAGCGAGGCAGCCCGATTGGACGCCTGTGAAGTCGGCTCCCTCCTGAAGGGCGAGTTTGATTTTATCCCGCCGTCCGGGTCGGAAGGTTAAGAAAACGATGGATATGAAACCGGAATTCAGTTTTTTCATCAATTGCGAAACACTGAAAGAAGCCGAAAAAACGTATCAAATCGAAGCCCGTGACGACGAGCGCAAAGCGCTTGCCAAGCGTCTTGACCTGTTGAGTCTGGACAGTTTAAAAATTTATGCCGTGGTGTCCCGGCAATCGTCCGATCTGGTGCACACCTTATGTAAATGCAGTGCGGAATATGTCCAAGCTTGCATTATAACGTCCAAGCCTTTGAAGATTGAGTTGAATTTTGATTTTGAACGCCTGTTTAGTGCGTCAGCCGAAGCTTATTTAGGCAGTGACGTTGAACCAGATGAGGAAGAGGGGGCTGCTAACGAGGAGATTCCAGAACCGCCGGATCCGATGACAAATGGCGGTTTTGATCTTGGCGAATGCGTTGCCGAACAGCTATCATTGGAGATTGATCCCTTTCCACGAGCCGCCGATGCTGTCTTCGATGGTATGGTGAGCGCCGGGGATGATGATAGCACACTGCGGGCTAACCCGTTTGCCATCCTTGAACAGCTGAAAAAGAAATAAATTTTATCTGTGATGCAGCTTGCCCCAGAGGCATTTATTGTTTAAGAAACACCGCTTCGCTCAATGAAGCGCAACTGAGAGAACTGAACATGGCCGTCCCTAAAAAGAAAATTTCAAAATCGCGTCGCAACATGCGCCGTTCCCATGATGCGCTTAAGGGCGCGACCTATGAAGAATGCTCCGAATGCGGCGAATTAAAGCGCCCGCACCATGTCTGTGCATCTTGTGGTCAGTACAAAGGCCGTGAAGTCATGGAAGCTGGTGACGCCGCCTGATCCTGTATAGGATTAGCTCCAGATTTACTGGTTTCTGCACAAGGACTTATCTGTGATTACGCGTAATTTAACGCTTTCACTTGACGCCATGGGTGGCGATAACGCCCCAGGCATGGTGGTGGATGGCATCGGCCTTGCGCTTGCACGCATGCCGCATGTTAATTTCCTGCTGTACGGCGACGAGAAACAATTAATCCCGCTTCTTGACAAGGTTCCAGCCGTGCGCTCAATTTGTCAGGTTCGTCATACGGAAGATGTCGTCTCCAACGACGAGAAAGCCGGGGCCGCCCTGCGTTCAGGGCGTAATTCAAGCATGCGTCTGGCCATTAACGCGGTCCACGAAGGTGAAGCTGCAGGAATCGTATCAGCCGGCAATACCGGCGCCCTGATGGCAATGGCAAAATTCGTTCTGAAAACGCTTCCTGGCATTGATCGCCCGGCAATCGCTAAGAATTTCCCCACCATGCAAGGCGATTGCATCATTTTGGACCTGGGTGCCAATGTTCAGTGCGACGCTGATAATCTTGTCCAGTTCGCCGTCATGGGCGAAGCCTATGCACGCAAGGTGTTGGGCATCGAGCAACCGTCCATTGGTATCCTCAACATCGGTTCGGAAGATGTAAAAGGCCACGAGCAACTGCAACAAGCGGCGGCCATGCTTCAGGAAATCAATCTTCCCATCCGTTTCCACGGCTTTGTTGAAGGTGACGACATCACCAAAGGAACAGTAGACGTCGTCGTCACCGACGGTTTCACCGGCAATATCGCCCTGAAAACGGCGGAAGGCACCGCCCGCATGTTCAGCAACTTCCTGAAAGAAGCGATGATGAATTCGCTGCTGTCCAGAACCGGGGCTTTGCTGGCAAAAAAATCTCTTTCCAAATTCAAGGGCCGGATCGATCCCCGGCGTTACAACGGCGCCATGTTCCTTGGCCTAAACGGAATTTGCATCAAGAGCCATGGCGGTGCCGACGCCTTTGGATTTGCCAACGCACTCGATGTCGCTGTCGATTTAATTACCGATGATCTTAATGACGTCATTAAGGAAGACCTCTCCCATCTCGACGAGATGCATCCAGAATCCTTGATCAAACCATGACGATACACTCACGGATCAGCGGTACCGGTTCATTCCTCCCCGAACGGATTGTCACCAATGCCGAGTTGGCTAAAACCGTTGATACGTCCGATGAGTGGATTGTTGAGCGCACAGGTATTCGCCAACGCCATATTGCCGCCGAAGGGGAAACCACCGCCAATATCGCCCATCAGGCGGCCCTTCGCGCCCTTGATGCGGCTGCTGTCAGTATCGCCGACATTGACCTTGTCGTGCTGGCCACCGCGACACCCGACAACACCTTTCCTTCAACGGCGACCAAGGTCCAGTCCCTGCTTGGCATGACCCATGGTGCGGCTTTTGATATTCAGGCCGTCTGTTCGGGCTTCGTTTACGCACTCGCTATCGCTGATAATTTTATCAAGGCAGGGCAGGCAGAACGGGTTTTGGTCATCGGCGCTGAAACATTCTCGCGCATTCTCGACTGGGAAGATCGCACAACCTGTGTCCTGTTTGGTGATGGTGGCGGGGCTGTCGTCCTGGAAAAATCCGAAAAAGAAGGCATTCTTTCAACACACCTTCATTCAGATGGCCGTTACGGAAATTTGCTTTATGTTGACGGCGGACCCTCGACAACCCAGAGCGTTGGACATTTGCGCATGTCCGGCCCTGAGGTTTTCCGTCATGCTGTGGTTAATCTGGCCAGTGTTGTTGACGAATCATTGGCCGCAAATAACTACCAACGTTCCGATATTGACTGGCTGGTTCCCCATCAGGCAAACCTGCGTATCCTTACGGGAACTGCTCGCAAGCTGGGTCTTGCACAGGACAGGGTTGTGGTTACGGTCGACAGGCACGCCAACACTTCTGCCGCTTCCATTCCATTGGCCCTGGACGAGGCTGTCCGTGATGGCCGCATTCAGGAAGGACAACTTGTCCTGATGGAAGCCATGGGCGGGGGCTTCACCTGGGGCGCTGCCCTGGTGCGTTGGTAGATAAACCAACAAAATTAGTCAGTTCCCGGCATCCCTTTGATATTGACGGATTTCTTCGGGAACGATACCCTCATTCCATCAGTCGCCAGTTGGGGTTTGAGCAAGATGTCCGGAAAAACAATTACACGCGCACAACTCGGTGAATCGGTTTATCAGGAAGTTGGCTTGTCGCGTAGTGAATCAGCTGACCTTCTTGAATCCGTCCTGACCCATGTTTCTGATGCACTGGCTCGCGGCGAGACCGTTAAAATATCATCCTTTGGTAGTTTTTCCGTCCGTCAAAAAGGACAGCGTATTGGTCGCAATCCGAAAACCGGTGAGGAAGTTCCGATCCTGCCGCGCAAGGTTCTGGTTTTCCGTCCTTCCCAGGTTTTAAAGAACCGGATCAATAGCAAAGGTCCCTAAAACTTCTTAAGTAAAGTACGCTTCCATGGCAAAATCGAGTTCCGCCTTCAGGACCATTAGCGAAGTCGCTGAGGAACTTGACCTTCCCCAGCATGTTTTGCGTTTCTGGGAATCCAAATTCAGCGTTATCAAACCAATGAAACGCGGCGGCGGTCGTCGCTATTACCGTCCCCAGGACATTGAAATTTTGCGCCGTATTCGAGGCCTTCTTTACGATGATGGATACACCATCAAGGGGGCACAGAAATTATTCAGGGAAGGTGGCAAGCCCAGTTTGAATGAGGACAAACCGAAAAGTTCTGAAGACACGTCAGGCAAGGTTTCAAAAGTCCAGAAAGAACTAAAATCAGTGCTTGGCGAGCTCGAAGACATTCGCGTTCTTTTAGGGGCATAAACATCTCGATTTGGCCCGTTGCACCGTATCGCCAGCACCCTTATAGTGCGGCCTCTGCCGATTGGAGAAAACCAGAATTATCGGAGCGTGGCGCAGTCTGGTAGCGCACTACACTGGGGGTGTAGGGGTCGTAGGTTCAAATCCTATCGCTCCGACCAATTGATGAAAGGATCAGCCTTGATTGGCTGGTCCTTTTTCATTTTAAAATTGCTGCGGATTTATAGAAGATAAATATTTACTGAGAACTTATACCGGCTATCATCATGGCAATCTTTGAATCGATCCGTATTCCAATATGGCCAACACCCAATGACGTCAGCCGAAGATCAATTAACAAAATTACTACAGGTCGCCGAGGGTAGGTTTGATGACCTGACCCAGGAGAATTTGGGCCTTCAACTGGAATTAGATGCTCTGAGGAAGGAAAATCAGGATATTTCCCAGTCTTTCTTTGAGCTGATGGACGCACAAAAGCTTGAGTCTGAACAAATGGTTCAACTAACCGAACAAATCTGGGCACTGGAAGAAGCGCTCGCGTTGTCTCACGAAAAAGCCACTGAACAAATGGCCATCATGAAGAACAAGTTTAACTCCATGAACGATTACATGAAAGACACGCTGGAAGCGGCTTCACAAAACGCCTCACGCATTGAGTTGGCGGCGCGGGTTTATGAAATGAGCCAGAAAGCCCAACTCGACGATATTGATAAACAAATTGCTGAATTTAATGATCAGCTTAAACCGGGAAAACTTTAACAACCCGAAGAGAATAATCTCAAACGATCAGGGAGAATCCTAATGTCATGGCAAGGTAAAGTTTTGCGCGTCAATTTAACGGCAGGCACCTGTAAAGGTGAAGATATTAACATGGATTGGGCCTTGAGTTTTCTTGGTCAGCGTGGTCTTGCGACCAAATATATGATGGCTGAAAGTGACCCTGCGGCCGATCCGCTTTCACCGGCCAACAATCTTATATTTGCCACCGGCCCCCTGACCGGGACACCGGCCTCAACGGGCGGGCGTTATTCGGTTATCACCAAAAGCCCCCTTGGTAATCAGATTGCCTGTTCAAATTCAGGTGGTCACTTCGGTGCTGAGTTGAAAAATGCCGGCTGGGATATGGTTATTTTCGAAGGCCGTTCGGAAAAACCCGTCTATCTGTTTATCGATGATGACGAAGCCCAGCTTCTTGATGCTTCTGAAATTTGGGGAAAATCCGTTTGGGAAACCGAACCGGCCATTAAAACCATACACCAGGATCCGCAAATCAAAATCGCTTCCATCGGTGTTGCCGGTGAGAAGATGGTGCGCTTCGCCTGTGTCGTTAATGATCTGGACCGGGCCGCCGGGCGTTCTGGGGTGGGCGCGGTTATGGGCTCAAAGCAACTCAAAGCCATTGCCGTGCGGGGCAACAAAGGGATTGGCGTCAAGGATATGACGGCGTTTCTTGCCGCGGCGGCTGTATCAAACAAACGCATCGCCGACGATGACGAGGCAAAGGGACTGACCGAAGACGGCACCATGGCGATGATGAATATCACCAATTCCTATGGTTCCCTGCCAACCCGTAATAATCGGGAGTTACAGTTTGACGGCATTGATACGGTCAACCTTCAAGCCATGAAATCGCTCCGAAAAAGCGATGGCAAAGCCAACCTGAAAACCAACAAGGCCTGCTTTGCCTGCACAATCGGTTGTGGGCGGGTTGCGCAAATGGACCCGGATCATTTTTCACTTTCGCAGCGCAAAAATTTCCCGACCGTATCGGGTGGCCTTGAGTACGAATCCGGTTACTCTTTGGGGCCGATGGTCGGCGTCAATGACATCGAGGCTGCGACCTACGCCAATTATGTTTGTAACGAGCAGGGCATGGATCCGATCTCGTTCGGGGCGACCCTGTCCGCCGCAATGGAACTGTTTGAAACAGGTGCCATCACACAAAAAGAAACAGGTGGCGTAAATCTAAAATTCGGATCGGCTGATGCTTTGGTGAAAATGGTCGAATTGACTGGCCGCGCCGAAGGATTTGGCGAAGAGTTAGGTATGGGTTCAACCCGCCTGTGCAACAAATACGGTCATCCGGAATTCGCCATGGCGGTCAAGGGGCAGGAAATTCCAGGTTACGACGGACGCGCCATGCAGGGAATGGGCCTTGCCTATGCCACTTCGAACCGTGGCGCTTGTCATCTTAGAGCCAGCACCTACGGCGATGATTTTGAACATATTCGCCCCGAGGGTAAAGCCAGGGTCGTCGTGGATACCCAGAATGACACCGGCACCACCGATTCGGCTGGAATTTGCCAGTTTCCGGGTTATAGCATGGAAGAAATATCAGCCTTGCTGTCGGCTGCTTGCGAGGGCGACTGGTCAGTTGAAAATCTTGGTGTTGTCGGTGAGCGGATCTGGAATCTTGAAAAACAATTCAACCTCGCCGCCGGATTAACCATGGCCGACGACACCTTGCCGGAACGGATGCTCAAGGAACCGGCACCAAGCGGTGCTGCCAAGGGCAAGGTTTGTGAGTTGGACAAAATGCTGCCCGAATATTACGAGCTTCGTGGCTGGAACAAAAAAGGTGAACCGACGAAGGAAACCCTGACCCGGCTTTCCCTGGACTAAAGCATACCCCAAAAATGAAAATTCACCTGCAATTCATTGCCTTGCGGTTGGCCGAACTTCCAACTGAAGGCAAGGACGAACTTGAGCTTGAAGAAGGCGCAAGCCTTACTGAAGCCCTTGACGCATTGGGGATCAGCGACAACAAATCCTATATGACGCTGGTCAATGAATCGTCAATTCCAGGAACCGAACGCGCAACAACCATTCTCGCTGATGGGGATACCCTGACGCTTTTTTCTCCGATTAAGGGTGGATAGGGAGTGGACTCGAAATTTCAGATATTTTGATCGCTGACTTAGCTGCTTTCGGTGCCGCCCTGACTTGGTCATTTGGAACAATGATTGCCGTTGAACCGGCCCGACAATTGGGTGCTTTCGCCTTTACCCGGACAAGAATGGCCGTCGTCTTTTTTATGCTCAGTTTTGCGGCAGCCACGTACGGCGGTTGGCAAACGATCAATCCAGATGATTTACCTATGCTTGCCCTGTCAGGTTTTATCGGGATTTTTATCGGTGACACGGCGTTGTTTGCAGGGCTGTCCCGGTTGGGACCCAGACGGAATTCCATTTTATTCTCCACCAATGCACCGCTAGCCGCAGTATTGGGTTACTTCTTCCTTGATGAAATTCTCAGCTTCGACGCCATCATCGGCTGCGCCCTGGTGACAAGCGGTGTCATCCTTTCGATTATTTTTGGCAAACGCCGTGATCAGGTTCACCAATGGGAAGAGGTTCATGGATCACTGATATTTGGCGTCGGAATTGGCCTGTTGGCAGGTTTGTGCCAGGCCGTCGGCGCCATCCTTGCCAAGCCTGCACTTATTGCCGGGGCGGACCCGATAGCGGTTTCGGCCATCAGGGTAGGGGTCGGAGCTTTTTGTCTGGTCGTGGCCCTATTGGTGCCGGGTCAAACAATGAAGGCAAAAACAAAAATGAACCTGAAACTTTTTGGCCGTGTCGCCCTTAGTGGTTTTCTCGGTATGGGCATTGGCATGAGCCTGTTGTTGTTCGCCCTGGCCCGTGAAAGCACCGGTATTGTGATGACGTTGTCTTCGATGATGCCGGTTTTGGTCCTGCCAATCCTTTGGTATTTAACCCGGGAAAGACCGGCAACAGGCGCTGCCATGGGCGCTGTTCTGTGCGTTATCGGCACAGGCCTGATCTTCCTGACTTAAAAGGTCGGGAAGTCGGGGACAAACTCGCTCAAACAATTCATTGAATACTTGTAAGCAAACCTTAAATAGGGAATGCTTTGAAATAACAATGAAATAAAGACAATAAGAAGGAATGTTTAATGTCTGAAAATGACGACTATAAAGATCTGTTAAGGCAAAAACACTTCCTGGGCGAAGTCGAACAAGCCATTCGTTTTGCCAATACTGAACTGATCCATAAGCAGATTCCGCTATTAAACAAGGATACAATCCTTGCCTTCGCTGTTCAGGTTGGCAAATTGCGGGCTAATTATCTTGAAGCCGCCTTTAAGATTGGTCTCAACGAAAGCGCCAAGGCACCGGAGGGCGACGTCATTGATGATATTAAAAGAAAGCGCGAATTGTTTGAAGTCGCGCGTCAGGCATTTGATGCCTTGCGGGATGCTATCGAGAAGGGCTACGTCGATATTGATACTGTGGATTAACGCTTAAGGGCATCTTCGAGGGTCTCTTCGATTTCGAAAACTGTTTCCAGCCGGGCCAATTTTAAGACCCTCATCACCGGTGGTTTGATTGATGCAATTGTGAAGTTCTTACCTTTCTTGTGAGCATTCTGAAATGCTTCAAGAAGACTGGCGATACCTGAACTGTCGATCAGTTCAACACCTGACATGTCAACCACGATGGAACGTCCCTGCGGTGCGCTTTCCTTCAGTATGGTTCTGACATCCCCCGAAAATTCCAAATCAATATCACCGCTGAAGGAGATAATGACGGTGTCTTTCTCGGTCCAGACTTCATGCTTCATCGTCGAAAAAACCTTCATAACGATACACTATCGAAACAGACAACTGCACATGCAGTCGGGGCGAGCTTAATTGACCAAGGCGCGTCCGGCATCCGTTAATTTACAAATCAACCAGTCGGGTTTCAAAGGATTGGCAAACCATGGCTCTGCCCAGCCATGTTCGATACAACTTCTGACCGTACGTTCATTGACCTTGCGGCCATTGTTATCAAAAAGTGGGAGTTTTCCCGCTGGTTGATCGCAACCACGACGAAGCCAGCGCAATTGCTGCTCGGTCGCCTTGTTGTCTGTTTCGTTAGGTTTTTTTGCCATTTTCTCGCCCCCAGATCATTTTCTGCTTTCATGCTACGGCACTTCGGCACTTTCAGGCAAGGCGGGCTGTTTTCACTGTCGCCACCGCCTGGGCGGCGATGCCTTCCTTTCGTCCGGTAAAACCAAGTTGTTCTGTCGTTGTCGCCTTCACTGAAATCCGGTGTTGTTGAATGCCCAATACTGTGGCAACGGCCTCACGCATGGCTTGCCGATGGGGGCCAATTTTTGGATCTTCGCAAATAAGGGTAAGGTCCACATTGACGATTTCACCGCCTTGCTTGCTGATCAAATTGCGGGCATGACCAAGAAATTGATCGGAAGACGCATCCTTCCAGCGGCCGTCACCGGGCGGGAAATGACTGCCGATATCTTCTGCGCCGATAGCCCCAAGCAGGGCATCCGTCAGGGCATGAAGGGCAACATCGGCATCGGAATGCCCATCAAGGGCGAAAGCGTGGGGGATGCTGACCCCGCACAAGGTGACCTGATCGCCTTTACAAAAACGGTGGACATCAAAGCCCATTCCCGTTCGGTATTCCATACTTGTCAGGTTTTGCTCGGCCAATTTCAAATCATCCATGGTTGTTATTTTTATGTTGTCCGGGTTGCCCGCAACCAGTTCGACGGCCATGCCGGCTTTTTCGGCAACCGCTGCGTCATCGGTCAGTTCCGTTTCAGGGGAATTTTTCGGACAACTTCTGTGGGCTTCAAGAATATCAATGAACTGAAAACCTTGCGGTGTTTGGGCGCGCCACAGGCCGGTTCTGTCGACGGTTGTTTTGACGAACCCTTCAGCGCTGCTTTTTAACGTATCATGAACGGGCAGGGCCGCGATGGCACCTTTGGAGCTTGCTAACGCCTCAATCACCCGCTCGATGGTATCACCCGAAACGAAAGGCCTCGCGGCATCGTGGATCAGCACCAGTTCAGGGTTCAGGGCCACCAGACTTTCCAGTCCAAGACAAACCGATTGTTGGCGGCTGGGGCCGCCGAAAACCGGTTCAAGTAAATTGGGAATCTCCCCGCTGGCAATAACGGCATCATATAAATTCCTGTCATCGGGGTGGATGACGGCGCGCACCGCCGTTATTTTTGGATGCCCGGCAAAGGCGGCCAGGGTTCGCCAAATCACCGGATATCCGCCAACATGGCCATATTGTTTAGGCACTTCACTGCCGAAACGGTGGCCACGACCCGCACCAACGACAAGGGCGATGCAACTGCTCATATCAATCCCATAACAAATAGCATAAAATTTCTGTCCAAAGGGGTCACCGAAGTGCTCTAATTTGCACACGTGCTTCTTCATTATAAAGGTAAAATTCCAGCCATGATGGAAGAATTTCTGATTAGCCTGTCCGCCTTTGCGGCCTTGTTGCCTTCCGCCTTTGTCGCCCTGAGGCGGCGCGACGTCGGACGTGGTGATGAGGGCAGGGACGGCACCTTCTGGCTGACCCTTGCTGTTGCCGTTTCTGGTCCGCTTGTTTGGGTCATCGTTAAAATGTCAGGGGCGTGGCAAACCGGACTGTCGACCACATTATGGGTGACGATAGCCGCTTCCATGATGATTTTTGCCGTCCTGACGGTCCTCAATGACAAGGCATGGCGACTGACACCTCTGCTGGTTCCGTATATGGCGGTGCTGGCGGTTTTCGCCATTATCTGGCAGCAGGCACCGGTTGCTCACCCCTTGATAAACAAACCCGGTGGTTGGGTTGAAGCTCATATTCTGGTTTCCGTCGCCACGTATGCCCTTGTCACCATTGCAGCGGTAGCCGCATTGGCGGCCTTTCTTCAAGAGCGCGGCCTGAAAGCCAAACAGCCAACATCTCTGACGCGGATATTGCCATCTGTTGCCGAAAGCGAGAGTCTTCTTGTGCGTTTGCTGATTATCGGCGAGGTCGTGCTGGGGCTGGGGCTGGTAACCGGAATGGCGACACACTACCAGGAAACCGGTCACTTTATCGCCTGGGATCACAAGGCGATCCTGTCGTTGACAGCTTTTGTCGTCATCGGCGGCCTGCTTAGCGCCCACTTTATCAGTGGCGTCAGGGGGCGCCGGGTTACCCGCATTGTCCTTTTGGCCTACCTGTTGCTGACGCTGGGGTATCCGGGTGTCAAATTTGTCACCGATGTGTTGATCGGCTGATTATTTTCCCCTCAAAGCCCAATTTTCGTTGCTTTTTTGCCACATATGCACAATAAACAGGCATCTTATTTAGGTGTTTGGCCAGCGTGCCGTTTTAATAGTAAAAAGTCAGCAAAATGAGCATCTCTATCGGTAACGTCATCATCGATGATCCGGTTATTCTGGCCCCTATGTCCGGGGTCAGTGACTTGCCGTTCCGCCGTCAGGTCAAACGCTGCGGTGCCGGGTTGGTGGTTTCAGAAATGATCGCCAGCAAGGCGATGGTCAGAGCGGCCAGAAAAACCCTTAAGATGTCGACCTCATGCAGCGATGAATTGCCGATGGCTGTTCAGTTGGCTGGATGCGAGCCCGAGATCGTTGCCGAGGCGGCAAAGCTGAACCAGGACCGGGGTGCTGCCATCATCGATATCAACATGGGCTGTCCGGTCAAGAAGGTGGTTAAGGGCGAGGCCGGTTCGGCGTTGATGCGTGATGAGGTTTTGGCCGGAAAAATCCTCGAAACCGTGGTCAAGGCGGTTGATATTCCTGTCACCCTGAAAATGCGTACCGGCTGGGATATGGATAGCCGTAATGCACCAAAACTTGCCAAAATCGCCGAAGACTGCGGCATCAAAGCGGTCACTGTACACGGACGCACCCGCAATCAGTTCTACAAAGGCAAAGCAGACTGGCCGTTTATCGCCATGGTTAAAGAGGCGGTTTCAATCCCTGTTATCGGCAATGGCGATGTCACCACCATAAGCGATGCCAAAACCATGTTAGAACAATCAGGCGCTGATGGCGTGATGATTGGTCGTGGCACTTATGGTCGGCCGTGGTTTCCAGGCCAGGTTATTCATTACCTGAAAACCGGCAAGGAACTTGACGATCCATGCCTTGAGGACCAGCTTTCCATCCTGCTCGATCATTACACCGGGATTCTTTCCCATTACGGTATCTATCCGGGCATTCGCATCGCCCGCAAACATATTGGCTGGTATTCCAAAGGCTTACCGGGATCTGCGGATTTCCGCGCCCTGGTGATGGCGGGAACAGACGAAAACCGGGTGATTGATATGATCAAACAGTTTTACTTACCGCTGATTGATCTGAAGGCGGCGTAAAATGGGCAAGACGGTTTCGCTGATGGCTACATCCGGAGAATCCGGCCAGCCCGATTTTGAAACTATCCTTAATGCTCTGGCATCAAGTATCGCCATTATCAATCCTGATGACACGATCAGCTACGTCAACAGTGCCAGTGAGCAGTTTTTTCAAGGCAGTGCATCACACCTTGTTGGTCTGAAAATTGACAGCCTTATTCCTGCCGACAGCCCAATTCTAAGCCTTTTGCAACAGGTCAGAAGCAGTGGCACGGCTGTGTCCGAATACGGTTTACCACTTGAAACCCCGCGCATTGGCAAGCGTTTGGTTAACATTCACGCCAGTTTGTTGCCGGAAAACTCCTCATCGGTTGTTCTGGCCATACAGGAACGTTCCATCGCCGACACCATTGACCGCCACCTCACGCACCGGGGGGCTGCCCGTTCGGTCTCGGCAATGGCGGCAATGCTGGCCCATGAAGTTAAAAACCCGCTTTCGGGCATCCGTGGCGCGGCTCAGTTGCTGGAAGAAAACGCCAAGGAGGATGACAAGGAACTGGCCCGTCTGATCCGCGACGAGGCCGATCGTATCGTCGCCCTGGTCGACCGCATGGATATCTTCACTGATGGCGTTCCCCTTGATTACCAGGCAGTGAACATCCATCAGGTTTTGAACCGTGTCCGCAAACTGGGCGAAAGTGGCTTCGCCAAACATGTTCGTTTTGTCGAAAACTACGACCCTTCCTTGCCTGCGGTTTTGGGAAACAAGGACCAATTGGTGCAGGTCTTTCTGAATTTGATCAAAAACGCGGCGGAGGCGACAAAGCAGAGCGGTGGCGAGATTGTGCTGACAACCGCCTACCAGCATGGTTTCCGCTTTGCCGTGCCGGGCAGCAATTCCAGGGTTCATCTTCCGCTGATGGTTAGCGTTCAGGATAATGGTGAGGGGATACTGGAAGAAAACCGCAGATATCTGTTCGATCCGTTTGTTACTACCAAACCCAAGGGTAGCGGGCTTGGTTTGGCTCTTGTCGCCAAAATTATTGACGATCACGGCGGCATCGTCGAGTTGGACAGCCATCCCTCGCGGACAGTTTTCCGGGTGATGTTGCCGACAGATACGTCACAGGCAGGTGAAACTTAATATGACAAGCCAAACAATCCTTATCGCAGATGACGATGCCGCAATCCGCACGGTCCTGATCCAGGCCCTTGGCCGGGCCGGGTATGAAGTACGCGCTGCCGGAAATGCCGCAACCTTGTGGCGTTGGGTCAGCGATGGCGACGGCGATCTTGTGATCACCGATGTTGTCATGCCTGATGAGAATGGCCTCGACCTTATTCCACGCATTCGTAAAATTCGTCCGGAACTTAGAATCATCGTCATGAGCGCCCAAAACACCTTACTGACGGCCCTGAAAGCGACCGAGCGTGGAGCTTTTGAATACCTGCCAAAACCTTTTGATCTCAATGTATTATTGTCCGTTGTTAAGCAAGCGCTTGAGGTTTCAAAAGGACATTCTGAAGAATATTCCAGAGATTCTAAAACAGAAAACCCGAGCGATGGCGATGGTGAAAACATTCCACTGATTGGCCGCTCACCAGCCATGCAGGATATTTATCGAACCCTGGCGCGACTGATGGGGACGGACCTGTCGGTACTGATCACCGGTGAGTCAGGCACCGGCAAGGAACTGGTTGCCCGCGCCCTGCATGACTACGGCAAAAGGCGACTCAGCCCGTTTGTCGCCATCAACATGGCGGCGATCCCGCGCGATCTAATTGAAAGTGAGCTTTTCGGCCATGAAAAGGGCGCTTTTACTGGTGCTGTCCAGCGTGGAAGCGGTCGTTTTGAGCAGGCCGAAGGGGGAACGTTGTTCCTGGATGAAATTGGCGACATGCCGCCCGAAGCGCAAACACGCTTGCTGCGGGTCTTGCAGGAAGGTGAATACACCACCGTTGGCGGTCGTACTCCCATTCGAACCAATGTGCGTATTATCGCAGCCACCCACCATGATCTCAAACTGCTGATCAGACAGGGTTTATTTCGTGAGGATTTGTATTTCCGCCTTAATGTTGTCCCGATCAGGCTGCCGGCATTGCGTGCCCGCACCGAAGATATAGCAGAACTTGTCCAACACTTCCTGAACCAGACAACGACGGAAGGGTTGCCCCGTAAAATCATCGACCCGCAGGCCATGGAAAGGCTCAAATCCTATCGCTGGCCGGGTAATGTGAGAGAACTCGAGAATATGGTCCAGCGTCTGGGCGCGCTGTATTCTCAGGAAGTCATCGGTATTGATGTCATCGAGGCCGAGCTGGCGGATACATCATCGCTGACTTCAGATTACGCAGATGGTGCCGACGGCCTTTCGGGAACAGTCGAGCAGCAGTTAAACACCTATTTTTCCGCCCATGGCGGCAGCTTGCCAGCCGCAGGGCTGTACGAGCGGGTGCTCAGGGAAGTGGAACGACCCTTGATCACTCTTACCCTGCAAGCAACACGCGGCAATCAGGTCAAAGCCGCTGATGTTTTGGGCCTGAACAGGAACACTTTGAGAAAGAAAATCCGTGAACTTGATATTGCCGTCGTCAGAGGGACCAAATGACGAGCGCAACAAAATCCAGTGAAAGCTTGCTCATAAAATCCAGATTGCTCTGGCGACGTCTCGGAATGAGCCGCAAGTTTGCCTTTACCCTGGCCGCACTGGCGGCGGTTTCCGGATTGGCGACCGTCGGCACCATGACAGGGTGGCAGGACACCCCTGATCCTGATCCTCAAGTTGTTCTGGCGTTGCTTTATACGGATGCTGTCCTGTTGCTGTTGCTGGGGGTTGTTGTAGCCCGTAGGCTGGTGTCGGTCTGGGCTGAGCGGCGGCGCGGGCAGGCGGGCTCTGGCTTGCACACACGACTGGTGTTGATGTTCGGACTGGTTGCCGCAGCCCCGGCCATCCTGGTTGCTATATTTTCTGTGGTGTTTCTGAATTTTGGTATTCAGACATGGTTCAGCGACAAGATTAAAACGGCGCTTGAGGCCTCACATGCTGTTGGTATTTCGTATCTTCACGAACATCAGCAAAACATTCGAGCCGATGTTCTGGCGACCGCCAATGATTTGAACAACGAGGCGGCAGCGCTGATGCTAAATCGGCGCCAGTTCAACAATTATCTGACACGTCAGGCTGAAATTCGTGGCTTCCAGGAGGCACTGGTTATTGATGGAAACGGTCGCATTCTTGCCAGATCCATTTTCAGTCAATCCCTGGAATTCGATCTGATGCCTAAAGAGGCAATGAGCGAGGCATCCAAAGGCCGCATTATCGTTCTTAACATCAAGGAAGACAGGGTTCGCGCTATCGTCAAGCTTGACGGTTTCGTCGATGCATATTTTTTGGTCGGACGGTTTGTTGACCCGAAAGTTCTTGAATACATTGAAAAAACCGCTGGCGCCGTCGATAAATATAAGAGCCTTGAGAAAAACCAGGAAGGCATTCAAATCACTTTTGTGATGATTTTCGGCGTCGTCGCGCTGTTGTTGCTTATGGTTGCCGTCTGGGTTGGATTAACCCTGGCCGGACAGCTGTCGCGGCCTATATCTGGCCTGATTTCTGCCTCTGAGCGGGTGTCGGAAGGCGAATTGGGAGCCCGCGTCGATGAAACCGCCGGCACCGATGAAATCAGTTCGTTGGGCCGGGCATTCAATAAAATGACATCGCAGTTGCAGACTCAGCAACAGGGTTTGATTGAAGCCAATCGACAGCTTGATGAAAGAATGCGCTTCACCGAAACCGTTCTCAGTGGTGTTTCTGCTGGAGTTATTGGACTGGACAATGAAGGGCGTATCCATCTGCCCAACCGAACCGCATCGGAATTTCTTGGTTACAACCTTGAAAAAAAAATCGGTCAACCTTTGGCAGCTGTTGTTCCGGAATTTAACGAGCTTTTGCAAAAAAGCATCAAGCGTCCTGACAGGGTTTTCTCTGAGGAAATCAAGATCGATCGGGAAGGCCATGCCATCACACTGCTGGTCAATATTGCAGGGGAGAAACTGGGCGATGAAACCCTTGGTTACGTCGTTACTTTTGATGATGTGACGGAACTGTTATCGGCCCAAAGAAAGGCAGCCTGGGCAGATGTCGCAAGGCGTATCGCCCATGAAATTAAAAACCCACTTACGCCAATCCAGCTTTCGGCTGAACGCTTGCAGCGCAAATATTTAAAACAAATCAAAACGGACCCTGAGACCTTTTCCACCTGCACCGATACAATCATTCGCCAAGTTGAGGAAATTGGCCGCATGGTTGATGAATTTTCTGCCTTTGCCCGTATGCCCCAGGCGACCTTAAGAGATGAAAATTTATCCGATATTTGCCGTCAGGCCGTCTCGCTTGAACGCCACCGTCATCCGGAAATTGATTATCAACTGGAAGTCCCTGAAGGTCCTGTCAATTTACGGTGTGACAGTAGCCAAATCGGTCAGGCGATGACCAACTTATTGAAAAATGCTGCCGAATCCGTTTCCGCTCGCTTCAGGGACAATACTCAAAACGGGGCAATACACTGCTCCATTGCGGAAATAACCCATAACAAGGATGATGAGACCATTGCCGTCATTATTAATGACAACGGGATGGGTTTACCCAAGTCGGAACGTGAAAAACTGACCGAACCCTACGTCACCAGCCGTGAGGGCGGTACCGGACTTGGTCTGGCCATTGTTAAGAAAATTATGGAAGACCACAGCGGGGAAATTCTACTGGCCGATAGCAAGGATGGGGGAGCGATGATTACATTGTTGTTCCACCAATCCGAAGAAGTCGACGATGAAAATGATATTGATCCAATGAAGACTGCAACCGGGATTCTGACCAATGTCTCTTGAAATAATGATCGTAGATGATGAAGCGGACATTCGGGAATTGACGGCTGGCATCCTGGAAGACGAAGGCTATCAGACCCGAAAAGCCGCCAGCAGTGATGAAGCACTTAACGCCATAGCCAGCCGAAGGCCAAGCCTGATTCTTCTCGATATCTGGCTGCAGGGCAGCACCCTCGATGGCATTGAAATACTTTCCACTATCCAATCAGAATACCCGGGCTTGCCGGTGGTTATGATGAGTGGCCACGGCAATATCGAAACGGCAGTAACCGCGATCAATCTGGGTGCTTATGATTTTATCGAAAAGCCGTTTAATTCTGACAGACTTCTATTGATTACGGCACGCGCCCTTGAGGCCTCGCGTCTGCGCCGGGAAAATGAAGAATTACGACTAAGGGCAGGTACCGAAAATGAGCTGATTGGCAAATCCACCGCCATTAATCAGGTCCGTCAGGCCCTCGACAGGGTTGCCCCGGCCAATTCAAGAGTCCTGATATCGGGACCGGCCGGCTCGGGCAAAGAGGTCGCCGCCCGCTTGCTGCACAAAATGTCCGGTCGGGCGGGTGGCCCTTTTGTGGTGCTCAATTGCGCCTCCATGGCCCCCGAAAAAGTTGAAATGGAATTGTTTGGACTAGAAGCCACTGATGGCGATACGACCGCTCGCAAAATTGGTACGTTCGAAGCCGCTCATAACGGAACCTTGCTGCTTGATGAAGTCGGCGATATGCCCCTTGAAACGCAAGGAAAAATCGTCCGCGTCCTGCAGGAGCAAATTTTTGAACGAATCGGCGGCACGACAAAGGTTGAGGTCGATGTCCGCGTCGTTGCCTCAACAAGCAGGGACCTGAGTGAGGAAATGGCCAGCGGAAACTTCCGTGAGGATTTGTTTTACAGGTTGAGCGTCGTGCCCATTGAGTTGCCGCCCCTGACCGCGCGCATTGATGATATCGCCCTCCTGGCCGAACACTTTATCACCCGCGCGGCAGGAAGTTCTGGACGCTCGCCCAGAAAGCTGGCACTGGATGCCATCGCTGCCTTGCAGTCCTATTCGTGGCCCGGCAATGTCAGGGAACTTAAGAACATTATCGAAAGACTTCTCATCATGGCCCCTGAAAATGAAGAAGACGCCATGGGAATGGATATTCTTCCACCAGAGATTAGTGGCAAGAATTCTGAAATAACCAATGAAACAGTGGATAGTATCAATGGAATCATGGGCTTGCCATTGCGTAAAGCGCGTGAGGCTTTCGAAAGAGAGTATCTGAATTCACAAGTCAGCCGTTTTGGTGGCAATATTTCACGGACGGCTTCATTTGTTGGAATGGAGCGTTCGGCCTTGCACCGAAAATTAAAATCACTAGGTATTGATACCGCTGGCAGAACCGGTCAGGCTTCTGATGGATAACCGGGAAGGGGATCTTATTAGATGAAAATCATAGTTTGCGGCGCGGGCCAGGTTGGCTCCAGTATCGCTCGCCAGTTGTCGATGGAAAATAACGATGTCACTATCGTTGATCAGTCCTCCAAACTGATATCGCAAATTACCGATACCCTTGATGTACAGGGTGTTGTCGGACATGCCTCGCGCCCGGATATTCTTGAAAGTGCCGGTGCGGAAGATGCTGATATGATCATCGCCGTCACCTATGCCGATGAAGTCAATATGGTCGCTTGTCAGGTCGCCCATTCCCTGTTTGATGTACCAACCAAAATTGCCCGGGTTCGCCATCAAAGTTACCTGATGCCGATTTGGGCCAATCTGTTTTCCCGCGATCATATGCCCATAGACGTCATCATTTCCCCGGAAATAGAAGTCGCTCACGCTGTCACACGTCGTTTGCAGGTGCCCGGCGCTTTCGAAATGATTCCCATGTGTGACGACAAAGTGCGCTTGCTCGGGGTGCGTTGCGGCGATGATTGCCCGCTAGTTCATACACCGCTTCGTCAATTGACCCAGCTTTTTCCTGACCTGAATATTGTCATTGTCGGACTGATGCGTGAAAACGTGCCGATCGTACCAACCGGTGATGATCAGATGTTGCCCGGTGACGAGGTCTATTTCGTCGTCGACACGGAACATTTACCGCGTGCCATGGCTGCCTTTGGCCATGAAGAATCAGAAGCCCGCCGTTTGCTGATTTTCGGAGCCGGAAACATTGGTCTGTTCCTTGCCCAGCAACTGGAAAAAGAATTTCCATGGGTCAGGGCAAAACTGATTGAGATCGATTTAAAAAGGGCAGAAGCGGTAGCCGGGCAATTGGAAAATACTGTCGTTTTACACGGTGATGTATTGGATTCGGAAATCCTGGAAGAAGCCAATGCCGGGGCTGCCGAAACGATTGTTTCGGTTACCAACGACGATGAAACCAATATCCTGGCCTCTCTGCTGGCCAAGCGTCACGGCGCCAAACGCGCCATCACCCTGATCAACAAATCTTCCTATGAGCCACTGGTAGCCCCGCTGGGCATTGATGTGGTCGTCAGCCCGCGCAACATTACCGTCTCGACGATCTTGCAGCAGGTCAGGCGTGGTCGCATTCATTCCGTTCACACCCTGCGCGAGGGTTTCGGTGAATTGATTGAAGCCGAAGCACTGGAAACTTCGCCCCTGGTCAATATTCCCCTGAAGGATGTCAATCTTCCTGCCGGGGTTCTGCTCGGTGCTATTGTTCGCGACACTGAAATTATTACGCCGCGCGGAAATACGGTTGTTCAGGTCGGTGACCGTGTCGTCTTGTTCGCCGCAGCTGATCAGGTTCGAAATGTTGAAAAAATGTTCTCTGTCCAACTCGAGTTTTTCTAGAGGTTATCAATCCATGTCACGCATCGCTTATGTAAATGGACAATATGTCCCTCATCTTTCTGCCGCTGTTCATATCGAGGATCGTGGCTATCAATTTTCCGACGGTGTTTACGAAGTCATCGCCATTCATAAAGGCAAACTGATTGATATGGACGGCCATATGGTACGGCTGAGCAGGTCTTTAAGCGAACTGGAAATCGCCTGGCCGGTCGGTCCGCGCTCCCTTGATATGATTATCCGGCAGGTCATCAGGCGTAACCGTATTCGTGACGGAATTGTCTACATGCAAATTACCCGTGGCGTTGCCCCACGCAATCACGCCTTCCCGGCCCACCACGACAGCGCCCTTGTGGTTACGGCAAAACGCTTCCCGCCATTTGATTTTGACGCCGCCAATAAAGGCGTCGATGTCATAACGACACCTGAAATTCGCTGGCAACGCCGCGATATCAAAACAGTATCACTGCTTGGTAATTGCCTGGCCAAGGAGGAGGCCGCCCGCGCCGGTGCCTATGAGGCCTGGTTCGTCGAAGGTGACGGCATGATCACCGAAGGCACGTCATCCAATGCCTGGATCATCACGACGGACGGGCAATTGATTACCCGCAACACAAGCAACTCCATCCTCAACGGCATCACCCGGTTGTCTATCCTGAAAATTGCCAAGGAACAGGGCGTTAAATTTGTTGAACGCGCATTCTCGCTCGAGGAAGCGAAATCAGCGAAAGAGGCTTTCACAAGTTCGACAACATCCTTCGTCAAGCCTGTCATTCGTATCGATGGCGACCCGGTGGGTGATGGTAAGGTTGGCCCGCTTTCAACAAAACTGCTGGCCTATTATGGCGTTCACATGAAGGCGCAAGCGGCGTGAGCCCGGTCGTCGTAAAAACCTTACAGAAGCCCGAGGCGATCCTTTTTGACTGGGACAATACCCTGATCGATAGTTGGGCGATTATTTTCGACGCCCTGAATTTCACTTTGAAAACTTTCGACAAAGATCCGTGGACGATGTATCAGGTCCGCGAAAGGGTGCGTAAATCCTTGCGTGACAGCTTCCCAGGCTTGTTCGGCGATGATTGGCAAAAAGCAGCAGACGTCTTCTACGCCCGTTTTGAGGATATTCATATTTCCATGATCTGCCCCTTTGAAGGGGCTGAAGAGATGTTGTCAGAGCTGTCGGGCCGTGGCATTTACCTGGGCGTCGTCAGCAACAAGCGTGGGCAATACCTGCGCAAGGAAGCCAGTCATTTAGGCTGGGACAGGCATTTTGCCAAGTTGGTCGGGGCAACAGACGTCAGCAATGACAAACCGGCAACGGACCCAGTCGAGCTGGCTTTATCGGGAACACCCCACAAACGCGGTGACCAGGTATGGTTTGTCGGCGATGCTGATATTGACATGGAATGCGCCTTCAACGCAGAACTGGCACCGGTTTTATTACGCCCGGAAGCCCCGGAGCCTAAGGAATTCAACGAATTCAAACCGCTTTGCCACCTTGAGAACTGTCAGGCACTTTCCAAATTGGTCGGAAATATGTAGTATATAAATATGCCTCCGGGGTCTGTAAGTACTGGACGCAATGACAAGCAGGGAATACAAAACATTCCGCCCAAGCTAAGGCAGATAAAATAATAAGAAAAAGGGGTTGCGATCATGTCACCCGATAAGACCCAAAACGTCCAAGACGTTTTTCTGAACCACATCAGAAAAAACAAAACGCCCGTCACAGTCTTTCTTGTTAATGGCGTGAAACTGCAGGGCATTGTCACCTGGTTTGATAATTTCTCGGTACTTTTACGCCGTGATGGGCATACGCAACTTGTCTATAAGCATGCCATTTCAACGGTCATGCCTTCCGAGCCCGTACAGTTGTTCGAGCCGGAAAAAGACGACGACTAAGTAAAAAACGCACTTGACCAATACGACAGAGGATCCGACGACCATACGGGGCACTGATAAAGTCAGGGCAGAGCGTTGTCTTGTCATCCATCCCCATATTAAGGGCCCTGGAACAAATGCTCGCGACCCGGCCGCACGGCTGGAGGAAATCGTCGGCCTGGCGTTGGCCATTGGCGTCAACGTTGTTCACGCCGATATCGTCACCCTTAACCGCATTAAACCCTCAACACTGATGGGAAAGGGAACACTCGCCAGTATCGAGGCCGTCATATCGGGACACGTACCGGGTAACCGCGATCCAAATACACATGGTATTGATATTGCCGTTTTTGATATCGCCTTAAGCCCGATCCAGCAACGCAATCTTGAGCGCCAGCTTAACTGCAAGGTTATTGATCGAACCGGTCTAATTTTGGAAATTTTTGGTGACCGGGCCCGCACCCGTGAAGGCCGCCTGCAAGTTGATCTTGCCGCCCTGACCTATCAACGCTCGCGCCTTGTCAGAAGCTGGACCCACCTTGAAAGGCAACGCGGCGGCGCCGGTTTTATGGGCGGGCCGGGTGAAACCCAGATCGAAACGGATCGCCGACAAATCGACAAGCGCCTGACCCGTTTGCGTCGCGATCTTAAGGATGTCAAGCGAACTCGTGACTTGCACCGCAAGGCCCGGCGGCGAACGCCTTATCCCATCGTCGCCCTGGTCGGCTACACCAACGCCGGAAAATCAACCCTTTTCAACCGCCTGACAAATGCCAAAGTCGATGCTCAGGACCAGTTATTCGCGACCCTCGACCCGACCATGCGCGGTATCGATCTGAAGTCGGGGCGATCACTTATTCTGTCTGATACGGTTGGTTTTATTTCCGACCTGCCCCACGAACTGGTCACCGCCTTCCACGCGACCCTTGAAGAGGTGACCGAAGCAGACATCGTCATCCATGTCCGTGATGCCGCCCACCCGGACACAGAAGCACAAAAAAAAGACGTCCTGAAAGTCCTGGCAACACTTGGTTTAAATGATAACGGGGATAAAAAGGGCAAGAAGTTTATCGAAGTTCTCAACAAGATTGACGCTGTCCAACATGATGATCTGGATGTTCTTAAAAACAAGGCGGAGCGGGCAGGCACCCCGGTTGTTATGGTATCGGCGTTAACTGGTGAAGGGTGTCCGGTTTTGCTTAACACCATCGATGAATTGCTGGCGCTTTCCACATCGGCCCATACCATTGATGTCCAATCCACTGATGGCGCAACCCTTTCCTGGCTCTATGATCATGGCGAGGTCATCGAACGCAGGGATGATGATCAGGGCATCCATGTTAAAGTCAGGCTCGATGAGGCTAACTGGGCTCGCTTCGAGCGCAGATAATTAGGATTTTATGGGGAATGCTTCCAAATAGTGAAAAAGTGATCCGCATTATCACTGAAACAGCAAAAGCCCTGATTACACCACGCTTTCAGCAGTTAAACGAAGCTGACATACGGGAAAAGTCACCCGGCGATCTGGTCACCATCGCCGATGTGGAGGCCGAAAAACGCCTCGAAGCCGAATTAACGGCGCTTGTTCCGGATTCCCTTGTCGTTGGCGAGGAAGAGGCCGAAGATTTCCCCAGTGTCCTTGATCGCATAAATGCCGATGCACCGGTGTGGGTGCTCGACCCGCTGGATGGCACCCGCAATTTCGCCCACGGACGCGAACCCTTCGCCGTTATCGTTGCCTACTGCCTGGACGGCGAGACCCTGATGGGCTGGATACACGATCCCATATCAGATGAAACAGTGTGGGCGGCAAAGGGGCAGGGGTGCTGGAGTGGAAGCAACCGTTTGACCATACCGGATGCGGGGCCGCTTGAGGAGATGAAGGGTTCTTTAAGTTCCAATGTCGGCAAGCGCCTGAAAGCCGTTCCCGGTGTACCAACCAAGATTAGCCGGGTAGGATGCGTTGGCCGCGATTACATGAATCTGGCGCTGGGACGATTGGACTTCGCACGATATGCCTTTCGCCTGAAACCATGGGATCATGCCGCTGGAGCGTTGATCCACGCGGAAGCCGGAGGCAAAAACTGGTTGCTCAAGGCTGCAAGGGATTATCACCCGGACCTGAACCCAAAAGATGCCCAAAGCACGGGTGAAATCATGTTGTTGGCTCCAGATCAGGCGATTCTGGAAAATTTACGAAGGTTGCTGGGTGAGTAGAAGATTTCACCATACGGAAAACAAATCCATAAAAGTTGATCAGACTCTGCCAGTGGCTTAAACAAAAGCAACTGAATTTAGTAAAGGAACAGGAATATGGCGTCGAAAAAATTAGCTTTCATCGGTCTTGGTGTCATGGGCTACCCGATGGCTGGCCATCTGGCCAAGGCCGGACACGATGTCACCGTTTACAACCGCACAGCCACCAAGGCAGAGGCCTGGAGCAAGGAATTCGGCGGTTCTTTCGCCGAAACCCCGGCCCAGGCTGCCGAAGGTTGTGAAATCGTTTTTGCCTGCGTTGGTAATGATGATGATCTGCGCAGCGTTACCTTTGGCGATGACGGTATCCTTGCCGGTATGGACGAAGGCTCTATTTTTGTCGATCACACAACGGCTTCTGCCGATGTGGCGCGGGAAGTCTACGCCGCTGCAAAAGAAATGAACAAACGCTTCCTTGATGGCCCAGTATCGGGCGGTCAGGCCGGTGCTGAAAACGGTCAACTGACGATCATGCTGGGTGGTGACGAAGACGCGTTTAACGCGACCAGCGAGATCATGGAAGCTTACGGCAAAGCAGTTACCCTGATGGGCGAAGCGGGCGCAGGCCAACTGACAAAGATGGTCAACCAGATCTGCATCGCGGGATTGGTGCAGGGACTTTCCGAAGGGCTTAACTTCGCTGACAAGGCGGGGCTTGATGTCAAACGGGTGGTCGATGTTATTTCCAAGGGCGCTGCCCAGTCATGGCAAATGGAAAACCGCGCCTACACAATGGCCGACGATGAATTCGATTTCGGCTTCGCGGTAGACTGGATGCGCAAGGATTTGGGCATCTGCATGAACGAGGCAGGTAACAACGGGGCCAAATTGCCGGTGACAAAGATCGTCGCAGGCTTTTATGACCAGATCGCCGAACGCGGCGGCAACCGTTGGGATACCTCGAGCCTGATCCGCCTATTGAAGGATTAAGCGGGACCAGCATGGATCGTGCACCTGGATTTTGTTACATTGATGGTTGGTGCACGCATGGCTTCATTTTTTAAGCTCCTTACATTGTCGTTGCTGACGGCCGTGTCGTGTTTTACTTTCACCCCGAATGCCTATTCGTTAGATATCCACGAGTTGTTTGAGACTCGCTGCGGCAACTGCCATCAGCATTCGGGTGAATTGGCGTTGAAAAAACTGGTTATTGAAAATGGCGTCTTGCGGGGGGAAAACAGCGGTAACGTTATCGACATTTTCCTGCCTATGCACTTCGGCCATCCGAATCCGGAGGAAACCACGGCCCTTTACGATCTGTTTCTCTGGCAGGTGAGGGCGGCGGGATGTTTAAAAGCCGTTGCGCCATTTGTCATGTTAGGGCCAGGGAATTAGCGCGCCAGAATTTAATTCGAGACGGCGACGCAGTGCGCGGACGTTATACAGGCAACGATATGGCCGAATTTCTCATAGACCATGGTCGCATGAACAACGACGAGGCGTATCTCTTCCTACAATTACTGTTTCGATTGGTCCCGACATTGGACCGGTAGTCCAAATTCAAGATGGTTTCGTCATCACCGGTTCGACAGTCTGTGCGTCAAACCCACTGGCTATTTCACGGCTTTTCTCGCTGTTGCTGCCGGAATTCGGCGTCCCCAACCATTCAGACGGGAAGCAGGCAAAAAAGTTCCCAGGCGGCAAAAAATTTTTTTTATTTTCTTAAAAAATTAAAAGGGGAAGGGGGGCGCGCGACTAACGCAAATTGAACGACAGCTTGGGCGAGGGGTCGAAGGGGCTCTTGATGACCCATATGTACGTTTTCTTTCGGCCTTCGCCGTCTTTTACCTTGTTGGCATTATGAGAGATGACCTTGGCATCGGTGGTCACTTTTAGGGAGCCCTGCAAACCAAGGCCGGAATCGACCATACGCTGGGCATTGGCCCTGGATATGGGCGTCCCTTGAATGGAGACCAAAGCCTTGCTTTTGACATAGCTGATCGACAGGAGGTTTTCGTTGCGACGCAGGAAGCTGACCATCTTTGATTTCAAAATATCGCCCTGTTTCTCCCATTTGATCCGGAAGTGACCCTTCTTGAAATATTCAAACAACTTGGTGGCGCTGTCTCGCATCAGGTCATTTTTCAGGCGTGCAACCCTTTCTTCCTCCTCCTTCGGGCTGATGTTGTCCTTGACCACCTTATTGAACAGGTTTGTCTCGGCCATATAACCTTCGAAGGTGATCTTGTAAAAACCGGTGCGACCAACCTCTATTTCGGCGTCAAAACTGGCCGGAACGTAACAACCACCTAAAGGCACGATGAAGAGGGCGGTAAAAAGTAATATGTGCAGTTTTTTCAAGAAGCCTGTCCTCATCCTTCGCTCTTCGCCCGTTCCCAAAGCGCGTCCATTTCCTCCAGATTAGAGGTCTCCGGTGTTTTGCCATCGGTTGCCAGCATAGCCTCTATGGCCTTGAAACGGCGCTCGAATTTGGCGTTTCCGTGACGCAGGGCCGTCTCCGGGTCAATATCAAGCTTGCGGGCCAGGTTAACGCAGGTAAACAAAAGATCAGCCATTTCGTCCTGCAAGTGCTCCTTATCTGCCCCCGAAGCCATTTCGGCTGCCATTTCCCTGGATTCTTCATCAAACTTGGCAAGCACGTCGCTCGCCTGTCGCCAGTCGAAGCCAACGCGGGCGGCGCGTTTTTGCAGTTTTAAAGCTCGCGTCAAGGCGGGCAGGCCGGTTGTCACACCATCCAGGGCGCTATGAAGAGCCGTATCGTCGCTCTTTTCCTTGCGTTCCTGGGCTTTCAGGCTTTCCCAGGAACGGGTTTGATCTTCCGTGGTTTTGATATCGGCATCACCAAATACATGCGGATGGCGGTGCACCAACTTGTTGCAAATGGCATCGGCAACGTCGTCGAAAGAGAAAAGGGCATCTTCTTCGGCCATGCGAGCATGAAAGACGACCTGCAACAACAAGTCGCCCAATTCATCTACCATGGCAGGCATGTCGTTTTGCTCGATGGCTTCGGCTACTTCGTAGGCTTCTTCAATTGTGTGTGGGGCGATGCTGGCAAACGTCTGCTCGACATCCCACGGACAGCCCTTTTCGGGATCGCGCAGCAAGGCCATGATGCTAATCAGCCGCTTGATTGGTTCTTCAGTTGCTGAACTCATTGTCGATCCTTCAAATTCAAACACACCATAACCGCCGCCAGAAAGGACGGGAAGGGATCATTATCCAAGGCCCGTATTTGATCTTTTCAACCCCCTTTGCCGAGTCGATGGTAACATTATAAATCGCATAATGTATATTATGGAAAATATGATATTATTATTTACTTTCAAATACTTATATATTGCTTAAGAATCATATACTTGATACTGAAAATCGTCGTATGGGTCTCCTGATGACAATTTGGCGTCGTTATAGACGGGCTGGTTCAACCGTCCTTACAGAGAACCGGTAACGGATGAAAAATTCAGGCTTCGAGAATCATTCCGTCGAAGGCAGGTTCAACGTGGTCTGGAAGCCGTTTGTTCAAAGTGTCGTAATCGAACCCATAACCCAAATGAGAAAGGACCCCTCGCCTTGCAGCTATTCGTTCGATCCATCCCAGGGCCTTGTCAACATGAGCGTGCGTCGGATGCGGGTGGTCAATCAGGGTGCCGATAATCCAGGTGTCGACGCCCTTTAGAATGTCGAAGGCATTTTCCGGTAATTCAACCACGTCTGTGGTATAGGCAATCGGCCCGAAGCGAAATCCCAAGGTGTCGCAAAAACCATGATCCTGGGAAAAGACCTGAATGTCGATGTTGCCAATGTTCAGGGTGTCGCCATCATTCAGTTCATGCGGGACGAGCGTCGGCTTGTAGTATATGTCGGCATTTTCAGCCAAAGGCTCGAGCACATAGCCGAAACGTTCCTTGATGACATGCAGTGTGTCCGCATCGGCATAAACATCAATGGCGGCATTCATTTCCCGGTTAATCTGGCGTAAATCATCGATCCCATGAAGGTGATCGGCGTGATAATGGGTGAAAAGCACGGCGTCCAGGCGATTTACGTCGGCGCTCAACAATTGCTGACGCAAATCGGGCGAGGTGTCGACGAGAAGGCAGGTATCACCGTTTTCAACCAGTATGGACGGCCTGAGGCGACTGTTTTTCGGGTTATTGGGATCACATTTGCCCCACCCCCTGCCGACGGCCGGGGTGCCGCTGGAACCGCCACATCCCAAAATAGTCACCTTCATACTGGTAGCGCCTTGCGGGCTTTTGAAAACAGGGAGAAAAAGTTGTCGGTTGTGACTCTCGCCACCTCATCCAGGCTTAAGCCTTTGATTTCAGATATTTTTTCTGCCGTATGCCGGGTAAAAGCCGGTTCGTTGCGCTTGCCGCGCCGTGGTACAGGAGCCAGATACGGGGCGTCAGTCTCCACCAGCAAGCGCTCCAGCGGCACATCCTTGACGATCGCGCGCAACTCATCGGCTGTTTTGAATGTGACAATCCCTGAAATGGACAGATACAAGCCCAGTTCCAGGGCCGTATCGGCAAGTTTACGGGAGCTGGAAAAGCAGTGGAGAAGGCCGGTGAATTCCCCCTTCCCCATCTCTTCGACAAGAATTTCAGCCATTTCATCATCTGCGTCTCGTGTATGGACGACCAATGGCAAACCCATCTGACGCGACGCCTCTATATGGGCCTGGAATTGACGCTTCTGAATATCGCGCGGGCTTTTGTCGTAATAGAAATCAAGCCCGGTTTCGCCGAATCCTATAACCTTGTCATCAGCCGCCATCCTGATCAGATGTTCGGCCGTCACTTCGGGTTCCTTGTCCGCATTGTGGGGATGAATGCCAACGGTACAGAAAATATTGTCGTAGCGTTTGGCGATTGCCAGCACCTGGTCAAACTTTGTCACATAGGTGCAAATGGAAAGCATGTGATTAACGCCTACCTCAGCAGCGCGCACAACAATGTCTTCCATATCGTCGGCAAAATCGGGAAAATCCAAATGACAGTGGCTATCTACGAGCATGTGCGGGGCCTGGCCTGAAAATTATAAGATATTGTTTCTAAAGCCAAATTTTACAGCTGTCACCACTATAGTTTTGCTTTGCGGGCAAAAAAAGGCACCGCCATATATGGGGGAATTGGCGGCGCCAAAAGGCAAAACGAATTCGTCAGTTTTTAAGAAGCAGGCGTCGTCGGGATAACTCCTGCGGCGAATGCTATCAGAACCAATACCACCATCAGACCAACGACGCCGACCGTCCACAAATAAGTCTTCTTATCGTCTTGGGTCATATTCACCTCCACTAACAATCAAAGCCGCGCGGCAAGATTACAAGGAGGCGCCTCAATGGCTATACCATAGCACAAAAGTCGGATTTTTGGAATGGCGCAGATAACCGTTGCTGAATTCCGCCGAATTTAAACCTCTTCCTCGACGAATCTGGGGAACACACCCTCGGGCTTTGGTAAAGTGGTGCCTGGAAGCAAACTGTGGCCTTCTCCAAAACAGGCAAAGGAACGTTTCCCAGGATCGATGGCCAACTGATCAAGCATTCGGGCCATGGTGTCTGGCATGAATGGTTGCAAAACGAGAGCGATCCGGCGAATAACTTCAGGAAGGACGTAAAGGACCGTCGCCATGCGCTGCGGGTCTTCCTTTTTCAATTTCCACGGCGCCTGGCTGTCCACGTAGCCATTGGCCGCACGAATAACCACCCATACCATTTCCAGTCCTTCATTAAAGGATTGGCGATCAATGGCATCACGAAGTTGTTCAAGCAACAACCCCGCAGCATCCAGTAAACGGTTGTCGTCATCGGTAAATTCGCCATGAACAGGTAACTTCCCGTCGCAATTTTTGGCGACCATGGACAGCACCCGCTGGGCCAGATTGCCAAGATCATTGGCCAGTTCGCCATTCATGCGGTTGACCATCGCCTGGTGCGAGAAATCACCATCATTACCAAAAGGAACTTCCCTGAGCAGGAAATAACGGACCTGATCAAGGCCATACCTGGCAACAAGGTCATGAGGATCAATGACGTTGCCAAAGGACTTTGAAATCTTTTCACCCTCATTGGTCCACCAACCATGTGCATAGACCCGCTTTGGTGCTTCAAGCCCTGCGGCGAGCAGGAAAGCCGGCCAATAGACGGCGTGAAAGCGCAGGATATCCTTGCCCACCATGTGCAGATCGCAAGGCCAGTATTTAGCGTATTCGCCGCTTTCGGTTTCCGGATAGCCGACCCCGGTGATGTAGTTGGTCAATGCATCAAGCCACACATACATAATGTGCTCATCGTCCCCGGGAACCGGAATCCCCCATTTAAACGTGGTCCGTGATACGGAAAGATCCCTAAGGCCACCTTTGACAAAACTGATGACCTCGTTGCGCCGTGACTGGGGGGCGATGAAATCAGGGTTGGCGTCGTAGAATTCCAGCAGTTTGTCGCCCCACGTGGAAAGCCTGAAGAAGTAGCTTGGTTCTTCGACCCATTCGACTTCGGCTCCTGAAGGGGCAATTTTCTTGCCGTCAGGTCCGTCTGTCAGTTCCCCTTCCCCGTAAAAGGCTTCATCGCGAACTGCGTACCAGCCAGAATAACTGTCCAGATAGATTTCTTCTTTTTCCATAAGCTTTTGCCACAAGTCCTGAACGGCATGTTTGTGACGCTCCTCGGTGGTGCGGATGAAATCGTCATGAGTGAAGTTCATCAAATCGGCAAGATCGCGGAAGTTTTGCGAGACCTTGTCGGTAAACGCCTTGGGGTCGACACCGGCGGCAAGTGCTGATTTTTCAACCTTTTGGCCGTGCTCGTCTGTACCGGTTAAAAACTTGACGTCAAAACCATCCAGCCGCTTGAAGCGGGCCAGCACATCACAGGCCAGTGTCGTATAGGCATGGCCGATGTGCGGGGCATCGTTGACATAATAAATCGGCGTCGTCACGTAAAAGGGTGTAATTGAACTCACTCCACAGAAAAACTAACCTTGCGCAGCTTTTTCAAGGGCCAGGAAGATCGTGATGATCATTTGTCGCCGGTCCATGTTGATGGCGTCGGTCCGGGCAAGCAGATGATTGATCTTGTCCCATACCTCCAGCCAGCTTGCAAGGGAACTGGAAACGCCAAGACGGTTATTTAATAGCTGCTCTGGGCTGCCCACACCCTGATCACCACGCGAAACAGATAAAATCATCCGCCCCAACCATCCCAACAGAAGGTCTGCAAAGGTTTGAAACGCCATGTCGGCACCGGCCCGGCCCAGTTTCCCCGCCAGCGTGTGAAGGGCTGCAACATCAAGGCGCGGCAGGCTTTCAAGTAACTCGAGAATATCTCTATACAGTTCCAGTCCGCCCTCTTCTTCAAGATCAAGGGCGCGCCCGATGCTGCCCTCGGCCAGGCGCGCCAGTTCCCCGGCATCGTCCGGGGACATTTGCGGATGCTGTGCGCTCAATAATCCGGTGACGACAGCTTCATCGAGAGTGGACAGCGTCAGTTTGCGACACCGCGAGCGGATCGTTGGCAGCAAGCGACCAGAATTATGGCTGACAAGAAGGAGAATCGCTTTTGCCGGTGGTTCTTCAAGCACTTTCAAAACGGCGTTGGCGGCGTTGCGGTTCATTTCATCTGCGCTATCAATAATAACTACCCGCCAACCCCCTTCGGCTGCTGACAGGGACATGAACGAACCGATGGAACGGACATCATCGACGACGATTTCGGTTTTGTATTTACCCTTCTTTTCGTCAAACTGCCGCTCTATCACTTTCAGGTCCGCATGAGCACCGGCGGCGATGCGATGGAAAACCGGGTCATCGATGGAGACGCTTAAACTGCTCAAGTCGTCTTTGGGAAGTTCTTCGCCAAACAAACCATTGTCTGCGGGTGCCTCACCGCCCTTGGCCAGCAGGAACCGGGCGAAGCGATACGCCAGTGTCGCCTTGCCAATACCCCTGGGCCCGCACAAAAGCCAGGCATGGGCGAGACGTCCTGAATTAAAGGCATCAAGCAGAACTTTCTCTGCCTGATCATGGCCACGAAGGTCGCTGTTTTTTCGCGGGTGAGGAACCCCTTCGTCTTCATCGGGTAAAACCTGCGCATTCATGACAAAGGCACCGACAGGCGCTCGCTAACAATGCTGCGGATTTGAGCCGCGACCTGTTCGATAGAAGCAGAGGCATCGATAACAACACAGCGCTCCGGTTCCTGGCTGGCTATTTGCAAGAACCCCTGACGCAAGCGTTCGTGAAAACCATGGCCCATGCGCTCGAAGCGGTCTTCGCCCTGTCCCCTGGCACCGGCGCGCTCAAGGCCAATTTCGAGATCAAGATCAAAGATAATGGTCAGATCAGGTTTAAAGTCCCCCAGCACGGCTGAAGCCAGTTTATCGATGGCCTGACGCTCAACGCCATGGCCAAAACCTTGATACGCCATCGTCGAATCGGCAAAGCGGTCGGAGATCACCCACTGCCCTTTCTCAAGGGCCGGATACACGGTTTTGTCCAGATGTTCGGCGCGAGCCGCATAGTTAAGCAAGGCCTCGCTCATGGGTGTCCAGCGGTTGGTCGCGCCATTGACAAGAAGGGCGCGAATTTCTTCTGCACCGGGTGCGCCGCCGGGTTCGCGGGTGCTGATGACATCGATATCTGTGTCCCTCAGGGCAGCAGCCAGCAGTTCTACTTGTGTAGATTTACCGGTGCCTTCGCCGCCTTCAAATGTAATGAACCTGCCCTTGGACACCCCTTGCAAACTCCCCGTTCAATCTGAGCCGCCAAACAGAATGTAGTTGAAAGCCGCCATCAGACGACCGATCAAACCCAGTTGTTCAACATCGGCTGCGGCGACAAGGGGAACTTCCACCGTCTTCTCGCCTGGGGCCGTCACGCTCAGGGTTGCCAGCATATCACCTTTTTTGACTGGTGCCGGTATTGGTCCCAGATAGTTGATCTTCACTTTCATTTCCCGACGCGCTTTTTTATGCAACGTCAGTTTCAGTTCGTCTTCGATCATCAAGGAAACAGTGGGTTCCGTGCCAAGCCATACAACGGCTTCCTCGACAATTTCCCCGGCCCCTAAAAGGGCGTAATTGCCAAATTCGCGGAAACCCCATTCAAGTAGTCTTTCGGGTTCGCGGGAGCGTTCCTTCTTGGAAGGCAGTCCATTAACCACCAGCACCAGACGCCGATCACCACGGACTGCCGAAGCGGTCAATCCGTAACCAGAATCCTGGGTATGGCCGGTCTTCAGGCCATCTGCACCCATGTCCTTGTAGATTAACGGGTTGCGATTGTTTTGTTTGATACCGTTGTAGACGAAACTTTTTTCTGAAAAGTAATGATAATATTCGGGAAACTGATCAATGATCATTTTCGCCAGGACGGCCAAATCCCTGGGTGACATCATGTGTTCGGGGTGTGGCCAACCGGTTGAATTTTTGAACGTGCTGGCCTTTAAGCCGATTTCGCGGCCATGGACCGTCATTTCCTCTGCGAAGGCTTCTTCTGAGACGGAAATTCCTTCGGCTATGACGATACAGGCGTCATTGCCCGACTGAATAATAATGCCACGGATAATATCCTCGATGCGGACCCGCTTTCCGGGTACCAGAAACATTGTTGAACCGCCACTCTTTGCACCGCCTTTACGCCAGGCGTTTTCGCTGACGGAAAATTTATCTTCCAGCGACAAGCGACCGTCACGGAGCCGCTCGAAGACCATGTACAGGGTCATCAATTTGCTCATGGATGCTGGTGCCATTGGCACATCGACGTCCTTTTCAAACAGGACGGCCCCTGTTTCCACATCCATCAAAATGGCTTGTTTGGCCAGCGTTTCAACGGCTTGAGCCGAGGAGGCAAAAACAAATGTCAGGGCGGCAAGAACAAAAACGCGGAGATGAGAGGACAGCATCGTCAGGTAAATTTCCGTTAAAGGGGACAGCAGAGCATCAATCAACGATGGTTCTGGCATCGGTATAACCCGACGCGATGACTTGCTCAAGCATATGATCAGCATCGGCAATTGATTCGATAGGGCCAACCCTGACCCGGAACAGATCACGGCCATTTACAAGAACCGGAGAGACCTTAACCGATCCCAAGCTGGACAAAATAGCACGAACCCGGTTGGCGTTGTCGAAGTTGGCGAACGCGCCAGCCTGTATAAAAATGCGCGTCTGGTCCGGGACGGGTTCAAGGGTCACTTCATTACTTACCGGAGAATTCGCTACTTGTTCAGGTTCGGACAGGGGTGGAGGCGCGGGAGCCGAAACCGGGGTCGGGCTTATTTGTTCATTACTGCCGATCACCGGCAAAGCCTGACTGCTGACTTTCGGTTTGGGCATACTATCGATGGTAATGGGCGTACCAATTTCTGCCAATTCTGCAACACCCTTGAGACGAGCCGCCATTGCCCGACTTTCATCGGCCAGAATTCGCACCCGAATACTCGCTGTCCCCTGTTTTTGGAACCCGAGTAATTGCGCAGCGCGGCGCGACAGATCGAGGATTCTTCCATGAGCATAGGGACCACGATCATTGATACGGACATTCAGGGTCCGGCCATTTCCCAAATTGGTAACTCTTACAACGCTGGGTAAAGGCAAGGTCCGGTGGGCCGCAGAAATCCCATTCATATCGTAGATTTCACCGTTGGCCGTCTTGCGTCCGTGAAATTTGGGTCCATACCAGGAACCAATTCCGGTTTCATCGTATTCGAAATTTTCCTGCGGATAATACCAGACGCCCTTGATTTGATAGGGCTTGCCAATCTTGTACTTGCCAAAGGTGGTTCTTTTTTCAGCGTCGCTTTTCTTCGATACCTGTTTGACCGTCTGGGCAATGAATTGGGTTTCGGCGCAAGCCCCAAGCAATAGTGAAGTTGCGATCAATACCGCCAGACCAACAGCCCTTTGGCCCCAAAGAAGACCAGGCAGAAATTGATTAATATAAGCCCGCTGCGGGATCATGGTGGACCGCCCTTTGTACGCGGTGAATGAATACAAACCACACGATATGGTGTGGGAGTAAAGCAAGTGTTAAAAGATTTTTTTTAACTGCCGCCAATCCGGTCGGCAAGAGTGCCAACGGCAACAGCAAAATAGGTTGACCTGTTCCATTTCAGGATCGTTCGATAGTTATTGTAAATCATGTATGCAGCGCTTCCCGGACCCTCTGTATAAACAATTGATGCATTCAAGTCTCGCGCAGGAAGGGCGCTTCCGTCGGCTTTACGAACACCCAGCGCAGCCCATTGGGCAATGGGCTTGATAATTTTGAGTCCCGCCATTTCAGGATTGAAACCGGCAGGTAACGTCACCGCCCTGCCCCAGGTTTGATCAGCTTTCCAGCCAGATCTGGACAGGTAATTAGCCGCCGAACCAAAGACATCCTCTTTTGTATTCCAGATGTCCTTGCGCCCATCGCCATTGTAATCGATGGCGAAGTTAAGGAATGACGACGGCATGAACTGGCACTGGCCCATGGCCCCGGCCCATGATCCCACCATGTCCTCAGGCTTAATGTGGTTGCCGTTGAGAATTTTCAGGGCGTTCATCAGTTCCTTGCGGAAGTATTTGCTGCGCCGCCCATCATGGGCAAGGGTGACCAGCGCCGGTATCAGTTTGAAACCGCCCGTAACCCTGCCGAAATCCGTCTCGATGCCCCAAAAAGCGACAATAAAACGGGGTTGAACGCCAAATTTCTTTCCGACTTCCTCAAGCAAGACCTTGTTTTCAGCCAGTTTTTTACGGCCCTTCTGGACCCGGGAATTGGGGACGACGCGGGTCATGTACTGGGCAAACGTCAGCGAGAATTCCGGCTGCTTGCGATCAAGTTCGAGAACCCGGGGGATTTGTTTGACGCCATCAAGGGCAGAAGCCAGGATTTCCTCGCGAATACCATTACCCGATGCCTCGGCGCGTAGCTCCACAAGCCATTGCTTGAAAGCAACGGGATCAACCTTGATTTTGGATGGATCATCTGCGGTTTCGTGGGAGATAGCATGGTTGGCAGCCATCAAATAAAAAAGCGCAGTCGCCACTACAACTGCTGTACTTTTAAACGATCTAAAAAACATGGTGGCCTGCCCTAATTCCGCGAATCGCACCAACAAACTATGGCAACCCTTATGCGGCAGGGCAATGGCCAAAAGCTTCTATGAATCAGGGCCGGGAAACAGGCTGTCCGTTTTATCGGTCAATCTGTAGAAAACAAGTCCCAACCACTCATGTATGGCGCGTGACAGAAAACCATAACCGCCAATCAAATTGAAAGTCGGGGTGAGAACAGGCTCGCTTGTGAACCCAAAATCAACAGGATAGGGCATTACTTTCCATCCTATCTGCCTGAATATGCCAACCGTTCGCGGCATGTGAAATGCCGAGGTAATAAGAATCCACGTCTCCTGTGGGCCTGGGTTGACCATCTGTTTGGACATCAGGGCATTTTCATAAGTGTTGCGGGACTGGTTTTCAATTTGGACCCTATTTAAATCTACACCCAGGATATCCAAAAACGGTCCGACAGCATCTCCTTCTTTAATGTTTTGCGTTAGTAATTTTCCAGAACCACTTGTAAAAACAAGTTTTGCATTCGGATATTTTTTTGAAAGAGCCGCAAATTCTGTCAATCTTTCTACTGCCCCGCCAATCGATATCTGGCCGCGCGACTTGGTCACGACTTCATCAATCACACCGCCCAGAACAATAATTCCATCGACTTTTTCCGGTAATTGCCGAACCTCCGGAAAACGGTTTTCCAGGATAATAAGCAGATTAATACCAATGGGAACAACCGCTACAATGAAAGACAGGATGGCGGCAAAGGCCAACAACCTGCGACCGAGCTTGTCACGTCGCCGAAAAACAAGCACGGCCCCCAGGCAAAGCACCATCAGCAGCACATTTCCAGGGTCCGCGAAGAACCAGAATATTTTCGATAAATAGAAAAACATCAACCGTGATACATCACTATTGACTCAGAAAGCAAGTTAAGGCATTGATATCACGTCTATTCCCGCGCCCCTGCCTGCTCTAACCGATCTATAATTTCACGGTAAATCGCACGGTATTTCTGGCCGCCGTCCATATCGAAAAAGGCCAGTTTCTGGCGCGCTTTGGTGAGCGCTGTTTGGCCAATTTCATCACGCTCGTTGATACTGACGCCCAGACGTAAAAGCATTTTAATGATATCGAGGCTTGCCCCGTCGGTCGCCGTGATAAGCGGCGTTTGCCTAAGCCCATCAAGACAATTCAAATCGGTGCCATGCTCCAGCAGTCCTGCCAGCTCGTCCGGTTCATCAAGAAAAGCTGCCGCATGCAGGTCTGCACAGTTGGCATGATGGGCCCCCGCAGCATTTGAGGTGAGTAAAAGCCCTGCAAAAACCAGAGCGCCAAAAAACCTGTTGTTGATAAACATTGATAAAACATATAGCGATGATATCGCGCTGGCAAATCACGGACATGATGACCCGGAGCATTCCTTTTTATCCCCCTCATTTGGTCAACATCGATGCATCAGTCCAATGCCTATAGTCGCGGAATTTTGATGTCTGGTGCGGGAATGCTCCTTCTCAGTCCTGACGGCCTGTTGTTGCGCCTGGTCAGCGATGCCTCCACCTGGAACGTGCTTTTATATCGCTCAGCCTTTACCGCCTTAACCATGGCCGTCATCCTGATGCTAAGAGAACGTCAGGATTTCTCCACAATTTTTCGCAACTTTGGCCGTGCCGGCTGGATTTCAACATTTCTTATGGCCGCCAGCAGCCTGTCTTTTGTTGGCGCTATCTCCCACACCTCTGTCGCCAATACCCTGGTGCTGGTGGCGACAATGCCATTTTTCAGTGCCGTCCTTGGCTGGATTCTGATTGCTGAGCCCGTCAAGCCCCGGACCTGGATTTCGATCTTGCTCGCCCTTGGTGGCATCGGAATCATTTTTTCAGGCTCCTTTGGTGATGGGAACTGGAGCGGTGATTTGATGGCCATTGCCACGGCTTTCCTGCAGGGCCTCAACCTTGTCGTCATAAGGAAGGCAAAAGATCGATCCGTAACCATGCCGGCGCTCTGCTTATCAGGCATCTTCGCCGCCCTGATTGTCCTGCCGTTTTCACAGCCAATGACTGTTTCGTCGCCCGATTTAATGCTTTTAATGTTGATGGGGCTGTTTGTGGTGCCGGTATCGCTGGTTCTTTTCCTGAGTGGGGCCAGATACGCCCCGGCCGCTGAAATTGCCCTGCTGGCGCTGGTCGAGACTGTTCTTGGGCCTTTCTGGGCCTGGCTTGGTGTCGGCGAAGTGCCAACCATAAACGCGATAATCGGCGGCGCTATCGTTATCGTTGCCGTGGCTATTAATGCCCTGATTGGCATGAGGAATAATCACCATGCCGGATAATAACAATAAAGATCAGGGATTTGTTGGTGGCGCGGCGGCGTTTACGGCGTTCAGCGTATGGGGCACTTATCCCCTTTATTTCAAGATGTTTTCCCATATATCAGCTTTTGAAGTGCTGGCTCATCGTATTTTGTGGACCGTCGTTCTGCTTGGTTTGTTTATTCTGTTGAGCAGGCGTGTCCACCATGTCCGCGCCGTTATAGACAATAGAAAACTTCTCGCCACCTTGCTGTTGAGTTCACTACTGGTATCGCTCAACTGGCTGGTTTTCATTTGGGCCGTCACTCACGATATGGTGCTTGAATCAAGCCTGGGTTATTTCATCAACCCGTTGGTCAGCGTCGCCCTGGGAATGATATTCCTGAAGGAAAAACTGCGCTTTTGGCAATGGGTCGCCGTCGCCATGTCGGTAATTGGGGTCGCCAACCTTATCGGCCAGTTGGGCACAGTGCCCTGGGTTGCGCTATCGGTCGCCTTTTTGTTCGGCTTTTACGGGTTGATACGTAAAGTTGCCGTCGTTGACGCATTTAGCGGGCTATTCGTCGAGACGACACTTATTCTGCCACCCATTCTGGTCTACCTGATTTACATCGGCGTACAGGGTACAGGCGCTTTTGGTTCTTCGGATTTAACATTTGATGTTTTGCTGATTTTCCTGGGCGCGATGACAGCAATACCGCTGATTTTGTTCGCCTTTGCGGCAAAAAGACTGCGCCTGTCGACAGTTGGATTCTTTCAGTACATCGCCCCCAGCGCTCACTTTATGATTGCGGTGTTTCTCTATAATGAACCCTTCACATTCGCTCACCAGATAACCTTTGGGATGATCTGGATGGCGCTGGCGATCTACACCGTTGATACCATCATCGCCCGCCGCAAGGGCTAAATCACCTGACATCCTGGGCGCTGCGCCCGACTATCCGTTCGTAGACATCCGCGTCGCTGGCCCCTTCCGAGCCGATAACCAGAACACGCGAGGCTCGATTGATACCAAGGGCATCGGCGAGAGCGGGATCTTCGCCAGCGGCCAGCAAGGCCGCCAGTCCGGCAACCGCGGACTCCCCCGCAACAACGGGTTTGTCTCCGTCCACCCCGTCAGCAAGCAGTCGCATGACCGGGCCGACAACATCATCGCCCAGGGTGATAAAATCATCGGCACCCGTGGCCAGAATATCCCAGGCAATCAGTGAAACTTCACCGCAAGCCAGTCCCGCCATTACGGTTTCAAGATCACCGGTGGCTGGACGCGGCGTTCCCGCCAGGGCGCTTTGATACAGGCAATCCGCCCGATCCGGTTCAACGACGATAAAACGCGGACGATCTGCCTTCAGGGTTTCCCATAAATGGCCGCAAACAGCCGCCGCCAACCCCCCTACCCCGCCCTGAACGAAAATATGGCTGGGAAGACTGTCGTCAGGAAACTGGCTTAAGGCTTCATCAACCATCACCGTGTAGCCCTGCATGACATCACGCGGCACATCCAGATAGCCTTCGTAGGAGGTGTCAGAGACCACATACCAGCCCTTTGCCTGAGCATCGGCGGCAATTTCACGGACCGTATGGTCATAATCCCCATCCAGACGGAGGACCTCGGCACCGTAGGCCTCCATCGCCTTTTTGCGGCCTTCGCTGACACCTGAATGAATATAGATTTTACAATTGCAGCCGAATGTCTGCGCTCCCCAGGCGACAGAGCGGCCATGATTGCCATCGGTCGCACAGGCAACAGTCACGGTGCTGGTGATATCGCTGTATTGTCCGGTGATGAGCCCTTCGATGTTCGGTTTCCGCTCAGGGTCTTTGTCACGGATAAAATCCAACAAAAGGCGTTCAACTGCGTAAGCGCCGCCGAGCGCCTTGAAACTGTCGAGGCCAAAGCGGAACCCCTCGTCCTTGTAATAAAGGCTGGCGACACCGGTTTTCCGGGCCAGGCCTTGCAGGCTGTGCAGGGGCGTTGGTTCATATCCGGGCCATGAAGAAATATCGGCCATCGCTTCAGCAAAGCGCTGCCTGTTGATAACACTTAAGGCAGGCTCGCCGTAACGGGTTTCCCGGGAAGCCGCTTGTGGGTTGTGATGAACTCGTAAAGAACCATACAGAGAAGTCATTTTATCGCCTCAAGTTTGAACAATGCCGGGAGTATTTCACGGCGCTACCAACCTTCCAAGTCATCTGACGTTTATTTTTCGTTAAGGATTGGCCGTGATAATGAAAAAACCAGCTTTAGAATTGAGGCAACAATCCCAGAAAGGGGAACGACCATGTCCAAGCAACCATTTGTTTCTGGTATCGCCCGTATTTCAAGACGGATCGCCCGTGCCTTCGGCTACAGGTTCGATCATCCTGTTGAAGTTATTGTCGGCTTTCCGCCGGGTATGTTCCGTTAATTTAAAATCGTCTGTTTTGCAATTTGCAGAAGACCGCACGGGCAGTGTATAAGCATCCGCCGGGCGCACTTTCTTGTGCCTGAAAAATGCGGATGGGTGGCCGAGCGGTTGAAGGCACTGGTCTTGAAAACCAGCAAGGGTTAACGCTCTTCGTGGGTTCGAATCCCACCCCATCCGCCATTTCGTGACATCAAAACCCCACAATGACTTTCACAGCGAGATGATGAGGATGACCTGTTGGGGCCACTGCCATAAGCGGACGTTCCGATGATACAATCAAGTTGCTGCAAGGTCACTCAGATGAATGGAATTTGAAGTCTGGCAGGGAATAAAACGCCTGCCTGAGGGCTTCACCCCACCCTTCCGAAATAGACTGGTAATACTCATCATCCAATTCGACGCGGAATTCATGGCCGACTTTGAAGCTGTTGGCTTCGTAAGTTTGAACATCCAAAGGTAAGCCAACGGACAAGTTCGCTTTTATGGTAGAATCGAATGAAACCATCAACAATTTGATAGCGTCCTCGAACTGCATGTCGGGATCATAGGCCCGGACAATAATGGGGCGCCCATACTTCGTTTCACCGATTTGGAAGAATGGAGTATCGCTAGAGGCTTCGATGAAGTTCCCCTCCGGGTAAATCATGAACAGCCTCGGTTCTCCTGTCGATATCTGGCCACCCAGAATCAGCGTCGCATTAAAAGTGGAATCCGCATTTTGGCCGCCGAGTGCGTTGGACTGCACCACTTCACGAACAAGGA